>Ga0307968_1001112_pt1 | contig 21463 bp, 18 predicted proteins | sample OrgLakmetagen650_FD_201834 | JGI IMG/M metagenome (GOLD analysis project Ga0307968, IMG submission 201834) | Saline water microbial communities from Organic Lake, Antarctica - #650 | ecosystem: Environmental > Aquatic > Non-marine Saline and Alkaline > Saline | place: Antarctica: Organic Lake...
TCTCTCTCTCTCTCTCTCTCTCTCTCTCTCTCTCTCTCTCTCTCTATATATATATATATATATATATATATATCTCACACACACACACACACGCCACCCCCCCCCCCCTACATATGCACTTGCAATGCAAGAAAATACATTGCCCCCTCACCCGTCAGGGAGATCCAGCGGTTGACCAAGCTTGCCCTCCGACCAGCCTCCCTGCATCTTTGTTGTTGTCTCCCTTCCTTTATTCTCAGGGACAAACCCAGCTGTCGACCAAGCTTGCCCTCCGACCAGCCTCACTAGACTCTGGGCTACACAGGCGGCTTCGTGATGAAGTAGACAAGCGGCACGGGAAAACGTACAGGGTGCGTGTCTATGTTTGTGCATGTGTGAGTGTGTGTGTATGTGTATGTGTGTGTGCGTACATGTCTGCACGCGTGCATTGTGTGTGGGTGTGTGTACGTGCGTGTGTGTGTGTATGTGTGTGTGCGTACATGTCTGCACGCGTGCAATATGTGTGGGTGTGTGTACGTGCGTGTGTGTGTGTATGTGTGTGTGCGTACATGTCTGCACGCGTGCATTATGTGTGTGGGTGTGTGTACGTGCGTGTGTGGGTGCATGTGTGTGTATTTGGAACAGATCCTGCATGCGGACACAATGATATGTGCGTCAGCGTTTTTGTGTATGTGTTATGTTGGCGCATCTGTGTGTTTGCATGGCAGACTAGTGTACGTGCATGTGCCTTGTAAGAGCTTCAAAACGAATGCCTGTGAAGTAGCTGTGAAAGGTGGCGGCATTGGTAACGTTGCGTTGCCATACACTGCGCTCTTTTCTCTGTGCACAGGTTCTATCCCTGCTTCATTTTGGATCGAATAGCTTTCACACAGTACTATTTTAGTTGTCCCTCTCGTCCGCAAGTGAACTTTACAGAAACCTTGCTACGACTTCTCCTTCCTCTAGGTGGGAGTGTTTTAAAGTTCTTCTTAACACCAAGAGAGGTTGCATATTTAATGCCATACTTACAACGTGGAAATGCGGCCTGGGCCCGCAGCACTCAATGTGCCTTACTGCCTACATTCTTTCAATATTGTTAAGATACAACAATATGACCTTGGTGGCTGTGCAAGGCTTGGCGCACTGTGTGTGTGTGTGTGTGTGTGTGCGCGCTGTCTGCGGCTGATAGACAATCACTACAAATTTAGAGGCAACTGATTCCAGAGGCGAGAAACGATCAGATTCATATTGAGTTTATGAATGTTCCCCACTTTTTCTTGATCAATTGCACTTATATAGGTGCCCGTTTACTTGCCTGCGATCTACGTTGCGCAGGTGGCTGTGCATGGCGGTGTGCAGGACCCAGAACGCCCCTCACTACATTGGTGTCGCCTTTTTTTCCTTACACATTATATTATAGGATTGTCAACCCGCCCACGAACCTGTGCAACGTATCTTTTGTGCAGGTGGCCATGCATGGTGGAATGCAGAACCCAGAGGCAGGCAAAGCCAGAGTGGAGGCTGTGGAGGAAGAGCGCATTAAAGCACAGTGAGTCTAATGTTGTGAGTGTTTGCTTGTGTTTGTGTGTGTGTGTGTGCGCGCGCATGTGTGTGTGTTTGTGTTTGTGTGTGTGTGTGTGCGAGCGCGCATGTGTGTGTGCGAGCGTGTGCGCGTGCATGTGTGTGAGTGCCTATGTGCAAAGCGCGTGCATGTACCTGGGAGGTTTTTCAATGCATGCATTTTGCTGTATGTGCAAGCATGTGCACTTATTGCACCCATTCTTCTGTTGTATGCCTGTGTGTGCACCAGGGAGGCCCTCCAACGCAATTGTGTTGCTGTGAGTGCAAGCACAGACTTACTGTACACAGACTTACTGTGCACAATCTTCTGTTGTGTGCCTGTGTGTGTGTGTGTGTGTACCAGGGAGGCCCTCCAACGCAAACAAGACAAGGCGATGGCAAAAGCGTACGGAGGGGGTGGGCGTGGAGCACGCAACCCTCGGCTGCGAGAAGACTACTTGGAAGAGGAGCAGGTGTGGGTGTGGGTGTGGGCGTGGGTGTGGGTGTGCGGCTGTTTGTATGGGGGTGTGAGTGTGCAGGTGCGCGTGCATGAAAACGTGAGAGAACGTGCGTGTGTGTAGGTATGTGTGCGTGTTATCGTAGCATAGCTGATGTGCATAAGCGGTAGGTAGGGTAGCTTTTTAAGCCTCTGACCAGTAGCCCATTTATCATACATGCATGCATTCTTGAATTTTAATTCCTTACGTAGGACGAACGGGTGGAAGTACGAAATGAGAGGGCAAGTTTGAGAGTGTTTTATGGTGTTTGCAACAACAATCAACTTCCAACGTCCCTTCCTGTCTGAGACAGATTAAGGAGCAAGAAGAGGACAACGTGGAAAGCGGATGGTTTTTGTGTGCTACGTTCATGGAGATTTACTTATTAAGTCTCCATCCTTCTTGCATGTGTGCGTGTGCAGGACTGGGAGCGAGAAGAGGGTGACGAGGAGAATGGGGCAGAAGAAGAGGAAGAGGGGGGGCTCACTGCCGGAGAGAAGGCACGCATGTCCTTGTCGCGCAACCGAAGGACTCTGGGGGATGAGGATGCCGAGGTAATTGTCTTACAGCATGTGCCCTTGTTTGTGTGTGTGCATGTGTGCCTTTGTGCATATGTCCATATGTCCATATGTCCTTGCAACCAAAGGGGGGGGAATGAGGATGCAAAGACAGTGTTCTTGACAAAGCACCTTTTTTTGTGTGTGAGCACGTGCGTGTTCGTGTTTATTATGTTTACATGCGCCAATAAGTACAGAAATAAGTGACACTTTCGTGGGCTCACCTGTCAAAACGTGGCAGCTAAGAAGCCTATGTGTGTGTTTGATGCTACTTCAAAATTAGTTGGACACGTATGCAGTTCGCTGTCCGTGTCTGCAGTTGTGCGTATGCCTCGACCAAATGCTCAATCTAAATAGCACACACCCCTCGCTTTGGGTAGCTGCCCTGAAAGCCTAGTGGTCCGTGGTCATGCCAGACTCTTTGGGGTCGCGGGTTCAAATCCGCCTGGTAGCGTGAGTACTTCGCTGTCCGACAGCTCTATCTCCGTTTCCTTAATCCATGCTTGTGGTGTTATCACCCCCTGTGTATAATTCTTTTCCCCACACCCATCGCTTATGAAATATCTTCAAGCTCACAAGCAGGTGCTCGATTTGTGAAAGCAGCACAGGCAAGTGGCCGTGCAATTAAACTGAATTTGGTGTTGTTGCGATGATGATGTGCCATTTGAATTTAGGCTGGCCGCCTAAGAGGCACGGCAACACCTGGAGACTGAAGACACTGTAATTCCGAGTTTTGTGTGTGAAGTGCATATGTATGAAGTTTGCTTCACGCACAGGATGCTGCTATACCTTGTCTGCTAGCAGGAAAGCATGGCCCTGAGGCAGAGGAGGCACTTCGTGTCAGAGGCAGCAGCACTGCAATAGTTGTATGTGCAAGTTGCGCATGCTTTGTGCACACAGGAGGCTGCTGCACCGCGCCTGCAAGCGGCAAAGGGTGGTTTTGCAGCAGACAAGAGCTAAGTCACGTCAGGTTTGCAGTGCTGCATAACTTGTGTGCACATATTGCGCGTTTTTTTTGCACACAGGAAGCTGCTGTGCAGCGATTGCAAGCAGCAAAGCGTGGTCCTGCAGCAGAAGAGGGCGCTCCTAGCACATCTGGACGGCGTGCCTCCAAACGGAAACGTGTAGCTGGAAGTGACGATGAGGAGGAAGCCGGTAGAGTATCTGTGCAGATTATGCATCAGGCTAACACTCGTGACTTGTCAGCAAGCCATTGCAAGTCACACGTAGCGAACCCATGAGTCGTTCTGCTCTATGTGGCTGGGCATAGAGCGGAACAACAAAGTAGAGGATGACAGGGATAACTAAAAGAATTGTGTGCATGTGAATGATTGACGTAGGCAAAGAAAGAAGGTCTTGTTGGTTTTTGCATTCTCAGAAATGCAGGTCCACGTGACACTTTACCAAGCTTATAGTCTGTATCCTTCGCCGTTTGTTTGGTGCCTTACTTTGGTCAGCCGCCATCCATCCACCTGCGTATTCCTTTGTTTGTGTTAATAAGTTTCTTCATGCCAATGTTCTAATTCACTTTTCTCTTCTTCTTCCGGTGGTGCTGATGTCCCACTGAGGAGCTAACTACCGACTCCTTGCCAATCTGAAGTGCCCGCCAGTGCTGGAACTAACTGTGCCAAACTGCCTGTGCCTTGCTTTTCCCTTCTTTCCTTTGCAGGTGGTGCTGAAGAGGCCCTTGATGAGGACGGGGACTTTGAAGAAGAGGAGTACAAGTCTGACGGTGGGTGTTTTCTTTGTGTGCCTCTTGTTGAAACAGAATCTATTCCCTTGCAATTCCTTCGTTTTAAATGTGCAGTGCCTGTACTTGACAAAGTATCCAGATGTGTCAACTGAAGAAAAAGGGAGAGGGGGAGAGAAAACATTGAACAGCTTCCGGCTGTCCAAGCTCTGCATTGCTTGCTGATATAATGGAGTGGCTGCAATTATGGCAGCCAAAAAGCGTATTTATTCCTAGTTTGAACGCCCAAGTTTGCATTAAAATGTCGCACCAACTTATTCTTGCATGGCCTGTGCTGCCTCAAGTGCTCCTTTTTTGTTTTTCTGCAATTCGTTTCATTTCCTGTTTTTGTTTGCAGATGATGACAGTGGTGGGGGAAGCGATGAAGAGGAAGAGGGTGGTGGGAGTGGGGACGAGGAGGAAGAGGAAGCGGCAGGCGATAAGAAAATTAGTAAGGAGGAGAAGGTGAAAGAGAAGCCGCCAAAGCAACAGCAGGAGCCAGAGAAAAAAAAGCGGCGAGGAGTGGTCATGAGCGACTCTGATGACGAGTAATTCTTGTGTCTTATGCGTGCTATTGTGCTAGCTATTTCTATGTCTCATGTGTGCTAACGTGCTGAATTTAGGGGTTGGGGTTGCAGGCTTTGCCTAGAATTTGGTGTGCCCCTTTTTACTTTTGAAATGAATCATTTCCTTTCCTCCTCCTCTTTTGGCCCCCCTCCTGCAAATTCTGTAAATTTGTCTTGCCAGCGGTCTCTTTAGTTCAGCACTGGTGGCTGTGGAATCTGGTAAACAATCGTGATATTTGCTCACAATTTGTCTGATTAAGCAACTTCCTGGAAGTGCTATTCTTGTCAAGGCAAAAGTATCATGGATCAGGCAGATCACTGGCGTGATGTTATGTCCACACCCACAGCATATTAGTCAAATATACATCAATCTGTTGAGAGACTTGTTGCCTTAACATCTATTGTGGAATTCCTCCTTAGCTGTCAGTCAGATGATGGGTGTCGTGCAGTGTCTCTGCACTAGTGATCTGTCATGTCAAATAAATGCGTGGCAGCATAGAAGGATCTTTTCGTGGCAATCAAATCTTTGGTACTTGTCGGAAGTGTACAAGCAGTGCCACTAAACTGCCCTCACTTGTGTGTGGGTGGGGGTTGGGGGGGGCGTGCTTGGGTATATGCGTGTGTCTGTGCATGTATGTGTGTTTGTGTGCATGTCTTACTTATGAACAGGATCAGCTACTTCAGAGTCTTCAGGCAATGAACACTGTAACTGATATAACATACCGCATTTACTGAACAGGACGCCTTGACACACAAGAATCTGATTCCAGAAGGATACCCAATAAAGAGTCGTCGAAAACGAGCTTCTTTCTCCTTAAATTAAAATTAGAAGGCAAAAAAGTTGCTCAAACTACTCATATAAAGTTGGCACTAAGTTCTATGGCCAGCATACTTTTAAGATTAGAGGAGCCCTCACTACAATGCAGAACGCATATCAATGATGGTCAGGAGAAGCAATCTTAAAGAGACACACTATTCTGTAATTGTACAATAGACCAAGCCTGTCAACCCAGTCATATGTGCTCACATTCGGTAGGCTCCAGCAGCTGAAGAAATGGAAAAATCTATTGAAGAAATGGATCTACTGAAGAAATGGAGAAATCTACTGAAGATAAATCTCTGCAGGTAAGTAATACAAATGCTGTACAGCAGTGTGAGGTAATTTTGGAATTACAGTAGGTGCTACAAGACAAAATCTGTCTTTTCACTGGCCCAAATCTGCTACGACTATCAACTTTTTACTGCAATTCAAACCTGTGTCACTGCAGGCTTGCTAATGCCTCTTCCAAGTGCCTTTGTAATCTGTCTGCTGTAATGCGGGGCATGGGCCTCGGTATTCTAGCCTGCGATTCAGAGGTGCAAGAGGTAATGCAAAACCATTTCGTGGAATACCTGATATCTATATGCACGCCCCTGCATTTGCTGTTTAAAGCACACTGCTGCTCATATAGAAAAAAAACATGATCGACGTTGGCTGCTGTGAGGGAGCCCTCAGTAGCAAGTTTATATGATGATAACAAGTGTGGTAATCTAGCTTTTATGGAGCAAAGCTGACTAGACCAAGAGCCATCCTACCTCTTCACCATCTCTTCTTAAAACAGCCAGTACTGGGACCTCCATGTCGTATTTGCTCTGCCACTCCGGGTTGGAGGCTATGTCTCTGACCTGTTCAGAGAGAGAACTTGAAGAAGTATTCCAGTTGCGGGCAATTTCGCTTAAGGAGCGTGCGTTGCAAAAGTAAAAAGCCTACCTCCAACGTGCTACCTCTCAGGTTTGAGGGCATGAACTCAGCTCGTGCAAGCAGGCCATCCACCTTTGTCTGCGTGGAAGGGGCGAGCAATCACTTCAACTTGCTTGCATGCTGCCTCATTACGCACGCGAGACGCCTATCACAAGGCACTTGGACTAACCCGGAGGCCATCGCAAAGTGGACAGTCTCCCTTGGTGTAGAGGATGAGTAGTTGTCTTGAGCTGGTGGTGGTGGGTTCAGAGGGCTGGCCGTCCCCAGTGGCACGTTGCGCTGTTGGTGCACTACTGGCACGAGGCAACCTTCTAGCAACTGTGTTGGTATTCTTAACAGCACTGATTCTGTGGCAGGCACCTCTACTTGTATGCATGACTCCAGTCTGCTGGCCCAATCGGTCAAACCCCAAAAACGTAGCAAGTAATTTTATTTATAAGATCTTAACAATTTCAGTAAAATGTGAGAATTGAAAACCTTTTGCGATCCGGCAAAGCGCGGGACTCCTGTTTTGCGGAGCTGTATACCCGGACGCTTACAATGCTCCAGGGTATTCTTTGAAGGCAGCTTTGCTTGGATATCATAATGCAGAGCATCGGGCGGAATCGAACCCTGGCTTTAAAATGCCCTGGGATTTGAGTTGGGGCTATGTCTATCTGCACACCCTAACGCTGCAGGACTGTTTTGCCAGGAATGACCTCTGTAATATGGCTTTTATCCTTCTAACAACCTGTTGTTATCGTCCTGCTGTACAACCCCGCCCTAAGAGTTTACAGGGGTTACTTGTGTACAGAATCGAAAATCTGTGTATACCCCTGAGTCCGAATCCTTGTTTCATATCTGCTCATAAATCGTAGGCTTTCAATTGGATCTTGATGGTAGTGTGTCTCTGTGATAACTAGGTTTCAAGCTTCCGCTAATCAGTCTGCCCCCCAGAGGCAATTATAGCGATGTAATAACCATATTTTACCTAGGTTTTAAATTGGTAGCCTTCCTTGCTGCGGGCTCAGGCTGATGTAGAGGAAGCAACTGTAAATAATGGTGTTTCAAAACACCATTTTTTGCTGGCTGAAATGTTTGTGCATGTTTCACATGTGCCAAGTGAGTTCGGCCGTGCACCCGATACACGTTCCTAGGGACCACCACGAAGAGGTACCCACCTAAAAATAAAAAAATAGAAAAAATCGCCCTGCCAACAATCGCTGTGCCACAGTTGTACCATATTCACCACAGTCTCAGCAATCATACAAATATTGTCGGCATCCACACAGGTAGGGGGGGGGAAAACAACAGTTCATTCATTCATTCAACACCCAAAAGGTGTGGATCATACACCCGAAGGTGTGAACGGCTCACAGTGTGTTGCTCATTCATTCATTCATCATTCATTCATTCATTCATTCATACACCCAAGGTGTGGACTGCTCACGGTGTGGACTGCGCACGTTGTTTGTACGTTGATGTTAACTCACAAGTGAAAACACGGCGAGATAGAGGCAGGCAAGGGCTGTTTACTGTATACCAATGGTACAGTTAATACTGTATATACACTTATACATATATGTACCCATATAGTGCTTCAACTTAGACTCTAAGTTAGAGCAAGTGTGTGCTTGAGGTGAATGTCACGTTGTAGCATGCCAAGATCTTTGGGTCGGTGCTGTCTGGGGAAGGTGGATCGCCACTAGCGCGATTAGCCGGCTAGTGGCTGGCGGTGCTGCTGAGCTGCTCCCAGTCCCCCTCAATTGCCCCCTGCCACTTCTAAGAACCCACCCTCCTTCATTGCTAGTCTGTTGCTGTTTAGTTTTTGCGGAGATAGGAGCAACCAATACAGCATCCGGATGGCTGGAGGTAATCCTATTTTTGTCTGAGCAGCGGGGTGGAAAGAACCACTTTGGTATAATCCTAGTTTCAGCTGTATCGGGAATCTGAAGATTTTGCATCACCAGCCGTTTGCTGCTACCTATATCCATGCAGACAAAGCAGGATCCGAGGGAGCCTGTCTTGCTGATGGCTTTGAAGATCATACTGCATGCTAAGTTGTGCACACTTACACAGATCTCTCAGTGACAATACTTCTTATTTGCTTGTGTTGGCATCCAGGTTGGCATCCAGAAAGGATATGCAGGGCAATGTCTAGTTGAGGGCAGAGGGGGCAATCAAATTAGGCTTTTAATTGAGTGTTTAAACCATTATACCGCATGCTTTTGGTTGTACATGGTCCCTATTCTGTACCACATAATGATGCATTTGGTAGTTTGCTACAGCATTGGCATTTCCTAGTTTGTGGAGGGGAGGAGGTGCATGTGTGCTGTTACGGCATCATGGTAATTGGACTGGTACCATAGCCTTGAGGCAGGTGACTGGGCTATGTTTGGTTGATTTTGTATGATTCGGTGTTCTTCATATTCTTTTGCAAGCCAGTAGATAATTTTGATTGGATTTCCCTCAGGGTCAGCTGTTTTGATGGAGGTATCCGCAACGTCAGAGTAGGTTGTGATTGATGTTTTAGCAAGAGCGTCAGCATGTTCATTGCCATAATGCCTGCTTGGAATTTGACTTTGTGAAATGAATGGGCGATGGTGATTGGTGGGTTGCTTTGGCAATGGATTGGAGGACATCTCCCTGGATGCTTTCTTTTCGCTCTTATTCTAAACAAACATTCTCTTTCTCTATTCACTTTTCTCTTCTTCATTCATCTGTTTCATGTTTATTCTAGCTTCTTTTTCTGGTGTCTTGTTCAGTCTGGCCTCTTTCTCTTCTTGTAGCTGGCTTTTTTATGCTATAGCTCAACTGCCCTCGCTGGCGGATATAGCTGTGTAACCCTTACCCTTACCCTCCCTGGATGTGGTGGCGGTGGAGGTTTGGGTGTGAGCTGCTTTTTAATTTGGTACATTGAGGTTAGGCTATCTGTGACTATATGGGAGTAGCCGTGAATGATTGCGGCTGCTATAGCTGCTAGCTCTGCACGTGAGATGGTATTGGTTATAATACCTATGCCTCTTCGGTTCACGTAATGGGATACGTGTCAGCAACCGATCAGCCAAACAACCTGGCTGAAGGTCACCCCCCCTGGTAACCATTGTAACCATTTTCTAAAACCATAGGAGTAGTGTGGTATTGCTTCTGTCTTTCTGGGGAGCCAGCATCTGTTGCAAACCAATGTAAAACTTCCAATCATCTATGCAGAGGACTCTGTAATACATTATATATATAATCAAGTACTAGTCCGATATTTATTGACGAGTCCAAAAAGGCTGGAACAGCGGAATTGCACATGAAAACATTAAGGGCGGTCTGCTGCGTCTACTTGCTCCTCTGTGAATTTAAATAAATCTTGATGCAATTTCTGCCATCCCAACGCGCTAGCCTTGGCCTTCTGCAGGTCGTCTTCCAGCTGTTGCACTTTGGCCTGCAAGAAGCGACGGGGAAGGTGCCCACAACTTAGCCTGATGAAATGAAAAAGCAAGTGGTGCCGCCTTGCAGCAAAAGAGGACACGCAATTTAATCCTGATGTCAAGAGCTTAACTGATGAACTTTGCTTGTGGTGTCCTGTAGAAAACAGAGGCGTGCAACATAATCTTACTCCAGACCTGATGCCAAGAGTTTATGGGAGGCAATTTTAAGAGGGCGGGAATGGGCTGCTAATTCTGGGGGGTAACAAGCAAGGGTGATTGTTTTGACCACTGTGCAGCAGTTGGGACCCTCACAGCTTGGCCCCAGTCTGAGACGATTGGCACGGATGGGTTGACTTAATGAGGTCACAGATATGCAAGGAAACATGCTGCAAGAGGTGTGTCCAAGTAAATTTCCCGCAAATGACTCCAATATTGCAGGCTAACCTAATGCAAGAATATATAAAATTTGATGGCGTGCAATGCTGGTGTTCAGTGCGAGAGTGTGCAAAACATCCTACCAAAAAGAGCAACTATATACTGTTTTTATAGGGCACGTAACTGATGACTGCACATTCGAGGAGCAGAATGGCATTTACGTTTCCTAGGAGAATAAACAAAAACAAATGCAGTACCCAACATAATCACACACGCACACATACACACACAAATACAAACGCACACACACACACACACGTGTGGGGCCCCTTGTCCTCCTCCTACCTGCAAAGCCTTTGTCCTGCTGTGCTCCTCCCACTCCGCACTACAAGGCCCCTCCTTAGCCTGCTGCACCGACCGTTCACCAACTCCCTGCTCGCCCACACCTCCTGTTGTACCCAATCCCTGGAGCTCCATCATCTCCCAGACCTCTTCCGACCCGTCCTGCTGCTGCTGCAGCGGCTCATGCTGTGCGGCTGGTGCTGGTGCGTGGTGACTGCTGCGTGCGACTAGGCTGCCGTCTATCACCACAGCAGGACCCTCCCAAGGTTGTAGCTTGCCTGAGATGTGGAGGGTGCGCGGGATGTGTGTGCATGCGGATTGGGAAGATATGGAAGGATGAAAAGGAAAAAAGGAAGGTCTTCCCTGGCTAATTCCATACTCTAGTTTAGAAGCAGGGTTACTGAGACCGGGCGATACTGAGACCGGGCGATACCCAACAGCACAAACACATACCACATACCCAACAACACACACATACACAACAGCACGCACACACCTGCCATGCCTGGGTACTTGTACAGCGGTGCCAAGGGCAGCATCCGTTTTGGGCCCTGCCGCCCACTCCCGCCCCCCGCCCCCATGCCATGAGCTAACCGCTCAGGGCACGGCATCACCATCACACATGACACAGGTAGACGGCCAGGGGTCTGTAGGATTTGGACAGGCTGTCTGCTACGCAGGTCCCACGTGCGTGCGGTGCCATCATCAGAGCCTGTGTGGGGGAGGGGAGCTTAATTGTTAGGACATAACCATGCTGTTGTGTCAGAATGTGTTTGTGTGTGCCGCCAGCAGTCGATGCCCAGATTATGTATGTGTGCCGTCAGCAGCCGGATTGGCGCCATAATGATGTTTTGTATGCCGCTAGCTGGATTTTAAGGGAGCTGGATGCAGCCCTAGGCCCTCAATCACATACCCTGCAGACGGCACACAATATCGACTCGGTGCTGGTCAGTGTGTGAGGGAGGGAGGGTGTTAGGTGTAGTGGATTGTTGCAAGTGAAAGTGGTGTCCATTTGTTGGTGATTGCATGCCGTTGTCAGAAACTGGTGTTGGAGGAAAAGTTTTAGGGCATAGGAGGCACTTGCAGGAGGCATGCCATGGCCAAAAGGCAAGCTGGCACGCATGTTTTTCGCCAAGTCCATAGCGCTGACACGAAAATATACAGGCAGCATAACTAGGCAGCATCGAGACTCGTTGGCTTTGCTGGTAGGGATCAGGGGGGTGCCGTCCAAATGTGCTATGCTAGACCACAAAAAGAGTGAGAGCCAGTTGGTTCTTCACTCTATTCAAACAAACAACCTTGATCAGTAATCCAGGAGCTTTCTGTACAATAATATTAAGACAGAGGGCTGGATGTAAAGGCTACCTGCAACTCTTACCTTGGCCCCAATGAACTGGCACGTACCCTTAGTGGGGCCCTAGCTGGTGCGAGCCTTAGCTGCGAGCCTTTCCTCGATCAACATCTTCATCGCTGTAAACTTTTACGTGTACAATAACCCAAATAGGTTTGCTCACAGTCGTTGCAGCGATAATCTAGGCCGGTTGTTCCTCTTTTGACAGAGTATGTGAGCAATAGATCAAACACATGCGAAGTACACAAATTCGCTCATAAACAGTACCTACTCAGTTTCTACTACCACTCCTGCATGTTCACAAAAGCACAAGCTTACGCACGCCCCCCCCCCCCCCACACACACACACATGCACATGTATGCACACACATGCACACGTACAAGCACATACACACATACACACTCATGCGCACATACACACGTACACACCCACCCACCTGACACCAATACCTCGCCATCGAATGAGAAGGACAGTGCATTAACAGGCCGCTCGTGACCGGCAAGCCTAGCCACTGGCTCAAGGATGATATGGCCACCCCCGCTATCCATTGATGAATCTCCCCCTGTTGCATACGTGTGCAACAAAATCTAGTGAAAAGGCACTCGACCAATAATTCTAGTGAGACCAATAAATCTAGACCAATATATCTAGTGAGAAGGCACTAGACCAATAAATCTAGTGAGACCAATAAAACTAGACCAATAAATCTAGTGAGAAGGCACTAGACCAATGCATCGTAGTAAGGGCTGCGATTACAATGGTGACTTGAAACACGTACGTACTGTATATGTAGGGTTGGCCAGAATTATATATTTATAAGTATATACGGTGTGGTGTACATACGGTATTTTTAGCAGGGATATCACCATACATACATACGGTCATATACGGTGCAGATACCGTAGGTTCACGATCACTTTGAACCACACATTTCAAAAATTAATTAAATTCTCGATTTTAGTTTGTAAGGGGGTCTGGGGATTAATTTTGAGTTCGAATCCAATTTCGGGCAGGCCCTGTTGGGAATTAAATTGTGAAAGCAGTGTTGGCTGCTGCTGCTGCTGCTGCTGTGCAGGCTGATGGGCAGACTGCCCATTGGCTGCATGGGGCCCCCACAATGACAGCTGTGAGTGCTTGCACGTGTGCTTCCCTCAATCAGAGGAGCAACCCTCTCTTACCCACTTGCCATTTTCTCCAACTCTGTGTGGATGCCCCAAAGGAAGGGCCTGAAGGGTCTATGAGAGGAGGAGGTTTGTTCTTGGAGCAGCATGCATGGACGCCCACGGGCCTCTTCATCACAGCCTTGCCCTTGCAGGCCTCTTGCTTCCTCTACCAGCTCCTGAGCTGCCTCTCCCTCAGCAGCTTCTCATGGTCGCTGAGCAGCCCCTCAGCAGGGGAATGGGGCTTCGAAATAGGTCCAGGGTTTCACACTGGCACAATGAGAGGCCATTTTTAAAACTGCCCTCAAAACCTTAACATAACTAATTTTTTACTTCGATTTCAGTTTGGAGAGAGCTCCGAGAATTATTGAAATTTTTCGTTTTTCGGCCAAATAATTATATAGTTTTCGAAGTGATCGTGAACCTACGGTATACGGTTTTGGCCAACCCTATGTATGTGGCTGCATGTGTACATATAACCCTAGCAAACCCCTCCAATTTTGATGGAAAGTCTGAGCGTTATGGCCATCCCTTGATTGCGACCACGTCTATGAAAGAATGCCTAGCTGCTAAGAAATGCTGCCTTTGCTTATCAAACCTGCACAGAAACAACAGCAGTAATTATGTTCTAAACAGGCGAGTGTAAGCACGTCAATCAGAAGGTAAGTTCCAGCAAATACCAGTCTGCAGTACAATACTCCTGACTGCGCATTTCAAACTACGTTCAAAAAACAAAATGTCACTGCATCGGCTGGATGCTTGCAAAAAGGAACCCAAAAAGAAAGAAAAGAAACAAAGAGGCTTAAGAGAAAGAGAAGGGGACCCATTACCTACCTGCTAGGAGGTCGACCTCATGTATGCTTCCATCAGCTCCTCCTGTATAGAGGGAATGTTCCCCTGCGTCCAAAGCTACACAGTGCAGGGGAACCTGCGTGACACATACACACACGCTGTTATTTTGAAGTACTGTGTATTAAGCCCCTTCTGCTTGGAAGAGGGAGTGTTCCCCTGCATCCAGAGCGACACAATGCGGGGGAACCTGTGCAACACACAATCACACACACACACGCACATACACATGAACACACACACACACACACGCACATGCCCACACATACACACACAAGGGCTATGTATGTACATCAAAGCCAGCTGGCTCGAAGGGCAGGAGCGTGATTGATGTTGATAGCGGATTGTGGTTCCACCCAAACACGATCTGACCTGCATGGAACTTAGTTTCTTACCGTTTCCCTTAGTCGTGGGTTTTTGCAATCCATACTCCTTTCTCTATAAGTATACCATACACCTACTTTTTAACTAAAGATGGAAGCCTACCTTGGTGTTTTCCTGTTGCAAGTCGTTGGATCCTAGCCCCTGATTTCTTCCAGGTACTATATTGCTCGCCTTATCATCTAGCAAGGATCCCAAGACTTTTCATACTGTGTGCCTTAAGCCCAAACTTAAGCATTCCTAGTTCGTAATTGAAAAGCAGTTTGAGCGACGATCTAACACACACAAGAGACTTCACAGCACTCTTATCACGTTTTGCATTTTGGTCCCAAGTTTGTCTTTTTATCAGCCTGGGTGGCAGTACAAAATGCTGCCCCTATGGCGCCAGACCGCTGAGGCAGTGTAGTTGTGATCAAAACATTGCAGAGCAAACTGGGGCACGTGATGACATCTCCATCTGCCCTTTGCCTCTAGCTGCGTTTTGATACGTCCATAAGCACGCATCTATGAAGCAGTCCGGCGCACATAAGAAAGAACCAGGGATGTACCATATGACGATGTATCATATATGACGATGTATCATATGATACGGACGTATTGTTCATCGTATCCCTGGAAACATGCTCTTCCTCGACCCACCTGCAGCTGCACGCTGGCCAGCAAGGCACCATCACTGAGGCGGTGCAGCTTGCAGCTTCGGTCAAGCGAGCAGCTGGCCACTAAGCTAGAGCCCTCTGCTCCACTCTGCCCCACATACAGGCCCGTCACAGGTAACGTGTGCTCCGACCTGCGGGTATATTATGTTCACATAACTCATGTTCACGTGTATATACATGTGCAAAGCTAGTTGTGTGCATGGTGTTGTGTTATACATAAGCTTGGCTTCAGGTGTGCAATGCATGTGACCAATCAAGGCTTGTATAACAGGACAGGTGCGCTCTGAGGCTTGAGCACATTCCTGGTTGTTTTATTCACTTATTATACCCATTGTTGTGCTGTGCGTGTGCTTGGCTTTAGGTGAGCAACGTGCAATGCACGTGACCAATCAAGGCTTGTATAACAGGAAAGGTGCGCTCTGATGAGGCTTTGACCTGAGCACTTTTCTGGTTGTTTTACCCACTTATTATACCCATTGGCTGCTAGCACTCTTTATATGAGATTTGAGTAATGAGTGGTGAGTATTTATCTTGTGCTGGGCTCGTGCACGCTATGTAGGCACACAAGTGCTGAGTTGCACTTAAGTTCTAGAACATCTTGCTTTGTTGCATGTTTATGAGTGACATGCCTGTAATACTTGACGTGCCTACTTGTTTTAGTACTTGACGTGCCTACTAGTTGTAATACTTGACGTGCCAACTAATTACAATTCTTGTTGTGCCAACTTGTTGTAATACTTGACGTGCCTACTTAATCAGCCAAAACCAAGGTAAGGGTGCTCGCGCTTGACATGTTTGCTGCAATTTAATCACAGCAAAATGCAATCACGTGACACGATAAGCTGCGTATACGCTGGAAATGTCAAGTGAGCACGCTCCCGCACTCCCACACCCACACCATTGCACATACCAGGAGTATAAGGGTTCAGGGCGCGTAAATGTCGGGGCTGAATTGTCCAAACTTTCATCGAGGAGCTCATGCGTCATCCACACACACACGAGCGTGTCCTCGCTGGCTGTCACTAGCATTGACCCTGACGCAGAGAACGACACAGCCGACACGGCCTGCAGGGCAGAGCAATGTGGCATGCATGAGTAAAATGTGGAGTGCGTGTTATCGTCTACCTGCCGGTCACCATAACCCCACATCTGGCAGCAAGCATGAACATGAGGCGTGATTACATGCAGCGTGGGTTTTGACGTATGGTATGCTGTCTCAGGCCAACATAATTAAAGATGTTCAGTGTGGTGTATGTGTGTGTGCATGTGTGTGTGTGTGCATGTGTGTGTGCGTGTGTGTGTGTGTGTGCGTGTGTGTGTGTGTGTGTGTGTGTGGATGATGTGTAAGGAAGACACACTCCTGACTGCCTGTGCACGCACATGAGTCACGCCTGTGAAACCGTCAACGTCTCTTATGGCGTTCACATTGTTCACATTCCGGTGATGTGTAGTAACGCACCTTGTAGTGCGCAGCCCAGTTCCGTAGCAGTCTGCCCGAGGCTACCTCCCAAACGTACACAGCACCTGACGCCCCGCCGCCACAAAGCAGCATGCCATCCAATGTGCATGCCACAGAGGTGATGCGCTCCATGGCAAAGCACCTTTGCAGCACTTGATCCTGCAGCATGCCAACGAGATATGCTTGTGTACTTGCAAACAAAGATGTGCGCATAAATAACATACACACAGCACACGCACACAAGTACACACAACACTTCATGCTGACCAAAATTTTAGACTTTGATTCCTGCTGTCCTTCCCGTTGCTGATTTTATAAGCTCAGCACTGCAACGAGAGAATCAGGCACAGCAGCACTACAAAAAAGCCTACTTTTCACCTTGTGCCACGCCCAAAACTGCAAGGCATCTTTACTCGTTTGGGCGCCCACAAGGTAGTCCCGCCCTAGGCAACACAGCCCATTCCGAGGAGAGGCGTTGTTCTTGAAGCTGGACAGGTGCACTCCGGTTTGGAGATCCCTGTTTGTGATAATAAGCACACGAACAAAGCTGGACTGAGGCTCTGGAACAGGCGCACGCTTGCATGCTGGCGGCTCGAAAGGATGCGAATTCTGTATTGCTGCCTTTAGTTTAAAATCAATATGCTGTATGTCACAATGTTACAGTGGGTGTGCATGAGAAAGGCAAAATCCAAGTATCTCCTACCAAGTGGAAATATTGCTCTCGGCTGAGCTAGCTGTGAGGATGACTTGCCCTTGCATTTTAGATAATAATATGTTATAGATTTAGACAACGAAAATTCCAATTTGAATTTTGTAAAGCCCTTTGATTGATTTCTAAAACAGGTAGGACTTGGCATTCTGCATGTGCATGCAGAATCCAACAGTTAAACCGTCAAATTGGACTACCAGCTGATCTTCACCAGTAAGCCAGTGTAACGCAGCTGTCAACCAAGTTTGCCGGACCCGACCAGCCTCACTGGACTCTGGGCTACACAGGCGGCTTCTTGATAAAGAGGACAAGCAGCACGGAAAACTACAGGGTGCGTGTCTATGTTTGTGCATTGTATGTGTGCGTGTCTGAATGTGTGTGTGTGTGTGTGTGTGTGTATGTGTGTGTGTGTGTTTGTGTGTGTGTGTGTGTGTGTGTGTGCGTGTGTGTGTGTGTATGTGTGTGTGTGTGTGTGCATACATGTCTGCACGCGTGCATTATGTTTGAATGGGTGTGCGTGCGTGCGTGCGTGCGTGTGTGTGCGTGTGTGTGTATTGCTGTGTATTTGGAACAATGCCTGATGCGGACAATTTGGTATGTGCGTCAGCGTTTCTGTGTATGTTTTATGTTGGAGCATCTGTGTGTTTGCATGCGCAGACTAGTGTACGTGCATGTGCCTTGTAAGATCTTCAAAACGAATGCCTGTGAAGTAGCTGTGAAAGGTGGCGGCATTGGTAACGTTGCGTAGCCATACACTCTTCTCTCTGTGCACAGGTTCACTTCCTGCTTCATTCTGAATTAAATAGCATGGCGCCCCCCAAACCTGGGGATTGGATTGAGACCACTGCGCAGTACGACGACACACTGCAAGGCCAGACTGAGGAGATCCTCGTCCTGAAGAAGCACCCACCCGCAGCTGCTGTGCGGCACTGCTCTCACGTCCACCCCCCTGCACGCCGCCAGCAAGGGCCTCCAAACACTGTGGACGCAGCTGCTGCTGCCTGCCCGTTCCCCTCCTCTCCCTTCCTCCTGAAAGCCTTCACACCTGCCTACCCGGGGGAGCCTGCTTCCTCCATTGAAGCCAGGATGAGCATCATGGACAGCACGTGGGACAAGCTGGAGAGCAGGCTTAAAGTAAGGATTGGCGGTTGTGTGTGTGTGTGTGTGCTGTGCAGATTGATGGTCAAGAACAGCTGTGCAAGCGTGCAAAACTGCAAGCAGTGGGATTGAAGTTCCTCTGTATGAGGAGGCCTTGAATATCATCCAAGCATGCTGAACCATGCGCGCTGACACTTTTCCTGAACACACACTTAACACCTCTTGACACAAGATGTGCGTGCAAGCACGTAATGAGCATATAGTTATCACACAAGCACACGCACGCACATGCACGCGCTTAAAAGCACACATACACTCATTTATATGCATGCAAACTCTTGCACAAGTACACACATGCTCACACACGCACATACACACAAATACACACACATGCACGTACACAGGCGGAGCAGTGCAGCCTGGAAATTGAGGGCTTTAATCAGATGCATGCCTTCCAGAGGCGGAGCATGATAGAGAAACGTCAGCAACATACCTCCCTTGTGCCCTCAATCATTTTGTCCAGCAAAAGCCCAGTCACGGGAGACAGGTGTGTGTGTTTCGTGGGTATGTGTTTGTCCATGTGTTTTATTTGTCCTTGTGTATGTGGATGTGCATGCGTGTGTGTCTTGTAATAAGGAGCTCAAGGAAATGGGTACTCGGATAGTTGACCTTCAAATGCTTCATATAAGGTTGGAATGAAGAATCCAAAAAGAATTGACAATCAAAGCCTGTTTTAGTCAATGCCAAGACCTGTGATTGCTTCTCTTACAATGACACAGGCTAGACACCTACAAGCTCCTGAGGAGCCATTTGGAGGACCAACTGGTGAGTGGGGCTGATTCTAAGCCCAATTTGGGAATGCTATCTTCCATCCCTAACAGGCTGTTTGCGTCAGACAGCAATGATCCCTTCTTGGAGCAGAAGCGGGGGCTGAGCCAGGAACCCATGTTTCAGCTTTTCAAACTCTCATAAGCACAAGGTGGATGAAGTCATACGGCATGAAACGTGTCGTATGGAATCAGTCGTGCAAGTAGGAAGTAATGAAGCTCAGCCTCGTCACATACGTTCTGGTGATTCAGACTTGCAACAAAGGCCTTGCCACAGCCTAAGTACGGGCGCCCCCTGGTGTAGACTCCCAACAAAAGTCAAATGCCAGCATTGCAATTGCGCAACGAGTGCCTTTCCCGCAGGGGGTCTGTCCAACAGTACTTGTGCGGGCTATGACCGTTTGTGTGGGCAATGACCAGGGAATATTTAAACTCCTGGAGTGCATGGCTGGTGGTTTCCGCTTACGTAGAGCGTAGTCTCACATACGCCTGATCTCTGTGCTGTTGTTAGCACGATGTGAGTGCTGTGTAGGATAGAGCTTTCAAACGCCACATATTATTGACACTTTAACCGATAATGGAGTTGGAATTGCTTTCATGATAAGTACACTCAACTCAAGATCTAGCGCCCTCTCTTGCTACTCAACGACATATGCTTGTTTCCTTTGTCCACGTGTGTATATATACACCGAGACCTTTCTGTCAGGTCATAAATAGCCTTTCTCACATGTAACGTTCAATTCTACCTTGCTTCAGAATGCGTACACTGTCATGCTGGAGCCCTCTCACTTCCATCAAGGAGCAGGGGGAGCTGTCAGTGAGATGCTGCGACAGCTGGCGAAAGTCACAGGACCTGAGGACATGGATGTGAGTGGGGTTGTGTGGAGTAAAAATTCAGGGCGGGGTGGGGGTGTTTGTGATAATGCTGCCGCATATGACATATGAGGGCACACGTGCTTTCAAAGATGGGTTGGGGGTAAGGGCTTCGGCACATGACATACGACTAGAGTTGGCCAGAACTGTGTATATGCATTGTATATGACAGTATATTTGGTGAGTTCCCTGCCAAAAAGATTGTAGCTACACAGGATATGGTTCTGGCCAACCCTACGTGCGACAGATGCACATGTGTACGCTGTTCACCATAATTGTTGGGAACAGGCACTAGATTGATGCAAGCTCACTGAGCAAACTCTTAAATTCACATTCAAACTTGATTTAACACGGGCGTATTGACTACACACACATTTTGGCTGTACGGTCGACTTGTCTATCTTGTTTACAACCAATGCGACACAGTCCCTCTCTCATTTACACACACACACACACACACACACGCACACACACACGCAAACACGTGCACAATCACGCGTGACCACACCACACGCGCGCAGGCACTGCACCAATGGTACGAGGACCAAACAGTGGACCAGCCTCAGGCATCACAGGGCAGCCCAGCAGCTCGACTTGCTGGACCTTCTGCTCCTGCAGCACCCCCCACTGCAGCAGCAGCAGCAGCAGCAGCAGCAACATCAACATCAAGTCCAGGAGCATCACCCGCGTTGCCAACAGCAGGGACTGCTGCAAGAGGCAACGCCAGAGCGCCAGGGGCATTGGCAGTGGCAGAGGATGCAGCAGGTGCAGCAGCACCAGCAGCTGCAGCAGCAGCAGCGGGTGCAGCAGGGATTGCAGCGGCACCATTACCATTACCAGCAGCAGCACCAGCAGCAGCACCACCTAAGGGACCTCAAGGCTCTGGGTCAAAGCCTGTGCTCAGAGAGCGCAAGGTACCGCCTCAAATCAAAGGTGAGGTTCTGAAGATCATGTCAGCCACACAAGGCCCCAAAGCCTGTGCTCAGAGAGCGCAAGGCACCGCCTCAGATCAAAGGTGAGGCTCTGAAGGTCCTACCGGGCCGGGCACTCCTTTTACGAGGCCACTTTCACAGGCTGATATATACGATGCAGTTCAGCATTCCATCTATTTGGCTACTTTCTGAAGGCCAGGACACGCTGCAGTTGTAGATGTGATGCAGTTCCGTTGCAGTGCATGCCTTTGTACGGCACACACTCACAGTCACGTCGTCAAACGCCTGTCTCCGTGGCTTCTGTTCCTTGCAGGCCAAGGCACGCTGCAAAGCACGTCATTATAACATTGTCACGTCAACAAACGCCTGTCTCTGTGGCTTCTGTTCCTTGCAGGCCAAGGCACGCTGCAAAGCACGGCATTA
>Ga0307968_1001113_pt1:0-17500 | contig 21459 bp, 31 predicted proteins | sample OrgLakmetagen650_FD_201834 | JGI IMG/M metagenome (GOLD analysis project Ga0307968, IMG submission 201834) | Saline water microbial communities from Organic Lake, Antarctica - #650 | ecosystem: Environmental > Aquatic > Non-marine Saline and Alkaline > Saline | place: Antarctica: Organic...
GAGTTATGCTGCATGTGCAGGCGTGGACTTACACGTATTGTACGTGCGATGTGCGTGTCTGCCCATGCGTACACGGCTGCACGTGTATATGTGTGCGTGCGTGCTTGCTCATGGAAACATAGATGGTATTTGAATTTGTGCGTGCGTGTGCATGGCATTTAGCATGGCATGTGCGTGTAACACTACTTGTGGTGCATATGCATGCGCGCATATATGCACGTATGCGCATCCGTGCTTCTGGTGCGTGCCCGAATGACGTTGCTGTGACTGCTTCCTAACTGCCCGAAAATTTGCCCTTACTTACCCGCACATTTTGTGAAGTAATGTGCGGCGCAGCCGCACATTTCTTCACTTTATAGAAAACCAGCTACGGGAGACCCGCAAAAAAGAAAATTTTAGTTGCGGGCGAACCGTAGGTTTTTCAAACCCCCTGAAGTTCCCTGAACCCTACATATGTATTAACAATCAGCAACAGTATTGGTTACTCTGTTTTTTCTGTGCTCTGGATGACATAACAGTCTGTGCACTGATATGTACAGGTGCTGGACGCAGGTTAAGAACAGCCTCCACTGAATGCACATGCACGCGTGAAGTGTTTATTGACTTGGCTGCTGGCAAAGAAGGATGGATGTGCTTGTGTCGTGGTTACACTAGCATATGGTACCCTTGATTCTCTCACATAACTAGGGTTGACCAGAACCGTATCTATAGACCGTACATGACCGTATATTTGGTGGTTTCCCTGCCAAAAATACCGTTTATGCACCGTATATCAGGGTTGTTCAGTTCGTTTTTTGGGGAGCAAGAGTTTGATAATATTCGTGAAAGTTCTAGAACCCTCGAACTGCTTGAACTGTTCAAAGGGTTCGATGTGCAATTTTGGGAAACGGGCCCTTGGGATCCTCCTCCCACCTTCAAAACTTCCCAAATAGTTGTGTATGCTTATAAATAATTATAGGGGAAAAAAGGGGGCATGAATGAGACCATGTCATCATTGTAGAGCAGAAAAAGGAGAACCTTAAGGTGCAGTGCAAGTGCCGCGTTGCATAAATCCTTAGCAGTTCAGAAATGTGTGACAAGTTTGGTAAGACCAAGGAAATTTTTACCTGATACAGATTACAGATCATATTTCATATATAAATCAATAAAAATGTTATTTTTACTGCAAGGAAAGAGTGGGGCTGAACTGGGAGGGGCTGCTGTCCCTTGTCATTTTGACAGACACATGCTGAAATTTTCGACCGAACCTTTAAAAGTTCGTCAAACTCTGATTGAACCCCGAACGGCACTCATCAAGTTCGTTAAAGCTCGTGAAAGTTCGCGAACCCAAACTTTTGATCGAACCTCGAACTGAACAACCCTGCCATATATGTATATGGTTCTGGCCAACCCTACACAGTACGTCTCTTCATTCACACACCACATTACACCCACTTTGCTCCACCGCATCGCATCACATCCTCATTGCCGCATTTATACCACTCCCACTCCACCACACCACACTGCATCTCACCCACTTCGCTCCACCGCATCGCATCACATCAAATCACATCACATCACATCACATCACATCACATCGCAACGCATCGCATCACATCACATCACATTATCATTGCCGCATTTATACCACTCCCGCTCCACCACACCCCACTGCATCTCACCCATAATTTTGGCACATCCACGCTGCCACATCGCATCACATCCTCATACCCGCCTAAACACCATACCCGCTCCACCACACCCCACTGCATCTCACCCATAATTTTTGGCACATCCACGCTGCCACATCGCATCACATCCTCATACCCGCCTTAACACCATACCCGCTCCACCACACCACACTGCACTGCACCTCACCCATATTTTTGGCACTTCCACGCTGCCACATCGCATCACTTCCTCATACCCGCCTAAACACCATACCCGCTCCACCACACCCCACTGCATCTCACCCATAATTTTTGGCACATCCACGCTGCCACATCGCATCACATCCTCATACCCGCCTTAACACCATACCCGCTCCACCACACCACACTGCACTGCACCTCACCCATATTCTTGGCACTTCCACGCTGCCACATCACATCACTTCCTCATACCCGCCTAAACACCATACCCGCTCCACCACAACACAATCGCATCTCACCCACCTCTGCTCCTCACCCCTCTGCTCCTAACCCCTCTGCTCCTAACCCCTCTGCTCCTCACCCCCCTGCTCCTAACCTCTCTGCTCCTAACCCCTCTTCTCCTAACCCTGACCCCAGGTGCAGCACAGACGACAAACTCGGCTGGCCATTGCCGACTCGACAGGGGCGATCTATGAAGACCACGAGGTGCGTCTCAATGTATATCTGTGGGGTGTTCAAATTACGCATGTCACCTTTGACAATTGAGTATCATCCATACAGGCTGCCTGCTAAGTAAGGAACCATAAATTCCAGTACCATGTGTTCCCGCAACTTATTGTATTTGTGAATCATAGTATTTGAAGTATGAAGCCTAGACCAGCTCTATATACTTTGCATTTCGGCCCAACTGACACTCTTCATGTTTGTCTGTGCCCGTGTCTCTGTGTGTGTGTGTGTGCGTGTGTGTGTGCGTGTGTGTGCACGTGTGCGTGTGTGTGAGTGTAGGGAGAAGAGGAAGCCAGCTCACTCGTGCGATCAACAACGGCCCCTGGGGAGCTAGTACCTCAGCCCTTAGATGGCACGGAGGTGTGTACCTTGCACGCATAGACACAACACACACACAAACACACAAGCACACACACAGACACGCACACATATAGACAAGCAAAAGCACACAGGCACACGCACCTCTACCCACCCCCATCACTAGCACACACACACACACACACACACATACACACACACATACACACACACAGGCACAGCAGTTGCAGCAGCAAAAGCGCAAGCAGAAGCACCTCGGACAGAGGGCCGCCACTGCTGCTGCACGAATGGCAACTGCCCCGCAGAATATAGGGCCTCTAGGTCCAAGGAATGCGCGTAGGGTGAGACACAAGCTCTTTTGTGTTTCAGTGGGTCTTGTGCAAAACGCTACCGTCAAGACAAAGACAGAGCAACAAGCTGTTCATTCCTATGCCACTTGTTGAGGGGGGCACGGGTGTGCCCGGTGTAGCAGACGCAACGTGCAACCATGACATTTTACTTTGCACGGTTTAAACTTCTGGCTATAAATCTCAGTTTGGCCTGCACCCACGCCTTATCTCACACACACACACACACACACACACACACACACACACACACACACACACACACAACACACACATACACACACACACACTATTTCTTTACAACAGGGGCGAGCAGGCGCAAGGTTCATGTCGGACGATGAGGATGCGGATGAGGACATTTATGCACGCTCCCTGGCGTATGTGCCCCCTTCACCAAACATTCCGGCTCCGTTCCGCTGATGGATAAGAAAAGATGATCACACTAGTAGCGTTTCATTAGCTCTGTGCTTGTGCCTCTTCTTTTTCCTCTTTGAGACTAACACCCAGCCAATTGGAAATGCAAGAGTTACTGAGACTGACGATTGGATGCATGCAGATAGTGTTGCGAATGCTTACTACCCATGCTTGTGTAGGTGTGTGTGTGTGTGTGAGAGAGAGAGAGAGAGAGAGAGAGAGAGTTATTTTATTATTCTTCATTGCCTTTCACTTATGGACGAAACTACTTCTAAACCATCAAGATTCAGGAATGGGCGACCAATATTATGAAGCCCTGGACAAATGGTTTTGAAAGCAATCCGCATGGTTCCTGCGTAGCACAAGCAGACGTAGGCATTTTTGCAACAATGGTACAAAAATAAGGTTATATGCCCTTCCTAGGAGCGAGACACGGATAGAAATGATTCCAGCCTGGCTCTTACCTTCCAATGCGCAACATCAGCAGAGATTAAGCAAGCCAGATGCAGTTATAAAGTTTACAAGGCTGCATTGAAATCACACAGATCAGAGCTGAGCTTGAAACGTGCCAGTAAGGGGGCCCATACCCTGGGAGCATGCTCTAAAGTGTCTCCTTTTCCTTAATTGATGTGGGGAGTGTTTTTCACTGCCTGTGTTTTTTTATCCTTTTTTCTGGGAGCATGCAAAAACCGTACTGTTTTGGGTCTCAGATATTTAACCCTCTCTGGAGGAATCATCTGTACGTTTTGGGCACATGAAAAGCATGGACTGTCACACTGAGGATACCAAAAATGAGGGGGAGGAAAATATTAAACCCATGTGTGAGGAGCAGAAACATTGCTTCGATACAGAGTTTAAAGAGTTTACAGATAAAGCCATCAGTCAAAACGTGCGACTGCTGGGCTGTGTTTGTAATGCGTATAAAAACTGTGATCATCGTTGTTGTAGCACCAGACTTGTAGCATCTACCAAAAAACCCTTGGAAAGGGAGAAAGGGCACAACGCTGTTTACGACATTGCAGCTCTGAATATAACCAGTAAAAACGATCAAGCTTCTGCCAGGACCAGCCAACCGCATTAAATCAGAGAGGGGGGATCATCACCTGTGTGTTTTGGGCACATGCACTTCATGTTGCTGATCATCTGTCACAATGAGGATACCAACAATGAGGGAGGCAAATAACATTAATCGTTAAATCTTGTGTGAGGAGCAGCACATGCACAACGAGAGGGTCTGGAACATCAAATATGGACTGGTTTATCACTCTTTTGCTCCGGGCCCTGCTGCTAGATGAACTCTGAACCAGCACTTGCCTGGATGAGACTATAAAATCGTATATAAAGCAAGAGCGAAATTGAAATCAGATATAAAGCAGATTAGCAGGGCACTTCTCGTTCATTGCCTCCAACACCTCACACAGCAAAGCACAATCAAACCAAGGACTTGTTCCATTAAATCACTGTATTTTGACCCCTTATATCTGCCTTGGAACCAGCAGCATGTTACAGCCAAGATGTACTGATGTTCGTTCTTAATCTTCTTCACAGAGGAAAGCACACTGCTGTTTGTGTAAAAGTATTGCGCTTAGACAAGGCAATTGCTTTAATACCAACAGCAAGGGCCTGACGATGCACATTTTGCAAGAGTATGGGCTGCACAGCTGCCGTGACCTATGCACATATGCAACTCACCTTGGAGAGCTGAAGGTCCTAATCGAATTTACTCATGCTCAAATATTGTCCTCAAATCCAAAATTCTATGGCACTGACAAGACGTTGAGTTGCACCACTTGCTTGTGCAGGCTTCTGCCTCCCAACCACCTGATCGATATCCCCACCGAAAAGCTTCCCTTTTTTTGGTCTCCAAGTGGGATGTTGTATGTCTCTTCATGAATTGGGTATTGCAGAACACACAACAAGTAACAACATCTGGTCATGGGGCCCTTTCTTGATCCACGCTGCCTGGTGGTGTTCACACTACTTTTTTTCGATTTATTATCTACTACACCCCCCTTCATGATCTAATCCTAGCGTCCAGCTCCTTAGTTGGGGGAATAGTTACAAACGGGGGTGACCTTAAGCTACTAAGTCGTTTGGCAGCAGCTTTAAAGCAAAATTGGGACTTCTCAGCCAAAAGATTGTCAAGTCAAACATGTCACTAAAAAGAAATGCACAATTCTGTCTAAGAGCACACCAGCGCCTTATTAAAGATACTTGCAAAGGTCATTGTGCTGCTTTACAGCTTCAAGCTGAATCCTGGGCCTGGTACTACTACTATCATTACGGCATTTGATTTTTACATTTTTACCAAGTGAATCTGACGTTGTTTTAAATTGAGAACGGCAGACCTTAGGCATGCCTAAAGTGGCAGGGGTTGAGGCTAAGCTACTCCGCCCTACGTACTCTGCCTTGCCCCTGTCCCAGCCAATTACCTTATTCATGCATACAGGTAACTTGCATTGAGTACGGGGAAAACGATAATTATAACGGCTGGTATGTACCATGGCTCAGCACTAAAGAAAAAGGTGGTGGTGTGCGGCTAGAACACGCTACAAAGTCCTCAGCGTGGGTAGAATTCATGACCCAAACGACCCGGACAGTAACTCAAGCAACTCAATCATAACATTCTTTGTGTGGGTTCGGGACTCTTGGGAAATTATTATATTCCCCTTCCTTGACATCTATAAGACACACATTGGCAGTGAAGCAGCACGTTCGCCACACACCCTGCCGGCCTGAGCCTGTCCACAAATGGACAGTGAAGAACCCTTGCTCTGTAGGGATGTACGGGATGTTTCCACCAATCAACATAGGTATTAAGTTGGTAATAACCTGGCCTGGAAAAGAGGCTTCTCTTGGAGGCCACGACCAACTGTGGGAATGGGAATGATGTAGCAAATGTAGCAGAGTTGACCGCAGGTCTTGAGAGTGGAGGGGACCGTGTGACAGCTATAGACTCCTTACACAGGTTCATATTTATATTTACATTTTTTTTGCAATGAGCTGCATTGGCGGCATGGAGTTGGCTCGAGATGTGAGCACCTGGACTTGCATGTTTTCTGCAGATGCTTAATTAATAAACACAAAAAACTCTTGACACCCAACACCAATTTCCAGAATTTGAAGGGTTGCCAGTTTAGGCCGTTTTGCAAGTTTTTGAATTGGTACATCATGCCTAAAACGCTACGTAATGCACAACAAATTGAACTTACAGTACAAGAAGGCGAGCACTGGACTCAGGCTCGAATAAGACAAAATTGGGGGGCAAAGAGAGGGCAGCAGCCAAAGCACTCTGACGCCATCCTGACTGCAAAGGGGAAGCAAACTCTCTACAAAAACAAAATCTCTAAAATGTACAACGACATGAATTATAAATTGTACCAGCTAGCTACAGAATTGGGCTGGTGTTTTGACTACCAAGCCACTTAATGATCCAAACAAACAACGAAACTTCTAGCACTTTCAAAACGCCTAACCCTACTCCTGCTGAACTACAGCCCCGGTTGCAGTGCTAAAGCGCACGTGTAATAGCCTGAACCTATCCTGAACTAACTCACTGCAACACCTAAAACACGGTCAACGCTATACATTGGCTGCCCTGTGACAACAACAAACTTTCAGTAGCAAAGAGAATGACAAATACAGAGGCACAAACCCTCACAACATAACAAGTACAGGTAGTTGTCTTTCCATGCATCCACAAGCTTCTGTACATCTTACTTGTGACTGGCACCCATCTAACAGAGCTGCTCGCGCTTGCAACACAGACTGAAGCTAGACGCCCCGCGTGCGTGCGCTTGTAAAGAACAGATAAGATTATTATGTACATCATACATTCAAATACACCTAACACCCATGGGTTGCTCATGCTCTATGGCCTTTGCTGGTTTTGATCGTGGGCCCTGCACTGCGCAGCAGCTCTTCAGCTGCTGCCACCCGCTGCTGCTCCTGCAGGTAACACAACGCACGCGTGCGCGAGTGAGGTTGCCGGTAAGTGTACCACGTTTCACATATGCTGCACTGGGTTTGGGTTCTCATGCAGGTAACACAACGCGCGCGTGTGCGAGAAAGCGGGGGCCGGCTAGCGTTCCATGTTTTATGTGTGATGCACTAGGATCGGGCTCTCATGCCGGTTACAAAACGCACGCGTGCGCGCGAGAAAGCAGGGGCCGCTTAGCGTACCATGTTTCATGTGTGATGCACTAGGATTGGGCTCTCATGCCGGTTACATGACGCACGCGTGCGCGCGAGAAAGCAGGGGCCGCTTAGCGTACCATGTTTCATGTGTGATGCACAAGGATTGGGCTCTCATGCCGGTTACACAACGCACGCGTGCGCGCGAGAAACGGGAGCTGGTTAGCGTACAATGTTTTATGTGTGCTGCACTAGGATCCGACTTTTCAGTTAATCATGTCAATACCAAATACGGACGTGCAATTGGGTCCATGTGCGTATGCAGTTGTGCAATTGTATTGCGTGTCATGAAAAGGAACATGCCAGCCTAACTAAACGTTTCATGCCCCTTTGATTTACAGATAGATGTGCACCCTTCTGGTCGTAAAGATCAAACAAAGTTATCTCTAAAACAACAGACCTGCAAGCTGCAAAACACACCTTTGTCTCAACAGGCAATGCAAAATGGAATCCACAAAGCAAGTCCTGACTCCCCAATTTTACCAATATGCTGGACGCCCCCCATACACCGAACTGCTGCACCTGTTTGTTTACTCTCATCTTGCTTGTCTGGTCCAAAAATCTCACACCTTAAACGACCCATCATCACTCTACACCGCCCCCACACACATTCCCCGCAACCCACCCACCTGCTGCGCATCCATCCTGCTGGTAAGGGCGCTCCCTGCCAGCTCGTCTGCTGTGATCAGTGCGCTGTGCGTGTGGTGGTGCTGCTGGTTGAGGGCATGGCGGAACAACGAGGAGCGAGGGAGGTGGTGGTGCTGGTGGTGGGGCGTGTGTGCGTGTACGTGCGTCGCAGAGGGTGGGTGGCTCTTGTTGGACTGGGTACCAGCAGGGCCACCCAGGCTGTTCACACCAACCCCATTTCCTCTACCATCATCCGCACCCCCTTCTCCACATCCAGCAGCAGTGTCAGCACCAGCATTGCGCAGGCACAAGGCAGGGTCCGCAACTGGCAGTGCTGCCATCGTCGTCATCCCTTCCGGAAGTGGGGCAGTAGTGGGGATACAAAAGGAGAAGGGCCTGCCTGCTGCGTGGTTGTTGTGATGGCCGCCGGGGTTGTGGAAGCTGGGAGGGCGAGTTGGGGTAGAAGGTGCAGAGCCACCATGGCGGGAGGGGGACCTGCTTATGCATTAGTGTGCGTGTGTGTATGTGTCTGTGTGTGCTCGTGTGCATGTGTGTATTCGTGTGTGTGTGTGCATGTGTGTATGATGGTGTGTATGTATCGTGTGTGCGTGTATGTGCATGTGCGTGCGAGTGTGTGTGTGTGCGTGTGTGCATGTGTATGTGCGTTGTGTGTGTTTGGATGGTGCGTATGTATCGTGTGTGCGTGTGCGTGTGCGTGCGTGTATGTGGGTGTGCGTGTGTGTGTGTGTGCATGTGTGCGTGTGTGTGTGCGCGTGCGTATAAAAAGTAAGCATATAGGCATGTGTGCTCAGGGAGCTCTTGTTCTTGCTGACCTGTGCTTCCTGCTGCCAAGGCCGACACCTTCTTGCGCGAGCACATTGCCCATGGGAGCTCTGTGATCACAAGCACCTGCTGCTGCTGCTGCCCCGGCGGCGGAGGACGAGAAGGCGACGGAAGAGCCAGGCAGGGTGGGGTTGTTGGCAGGGGGGAGGTTTGCGTTGGCGCGCATCCTGCGAGGAGGGGAGCACGACAATAGCAAGTGTCAGTGCAGCATAGCATAGCAGGTGGGTGTCCCGCCGCGGCTTTTTACAACTCTACCATTCGAGCTGCAGGTTGCAGGGGCAGGTCTGATCAGAAGGGTTTTACGATATAGATGCGAGCCGTAAGGAAAGCTCACATTTACGGAGGGTTAAACAGGACAAAAAATATACAGGCAACAGGGATGCAATAATGACATAGGTGGTAGTAGGGATGTGTCATACGGCGTATTCGTATTATACGCCGTCTTGTATCGTATTTAACGCGTATTTTACCAGAGGGGTCAACGGAGGAAATGCCTGAAAATGTGCATGTTTGCATTCAGAAGGCAGCCACTCACAGCCACTTCATCCGATCGACACCATTTTAGTACCAAAGTGTAGCTGGCATTGAGAGCTACCAGAGCATGTGCTTAGTTTTATGTGGGTCGCTTTGCATGCTGAGATAGACTGGATTAATCACACATGGTGCATTTAAGCCTTAATGTGGTGATTTCCATGGAAAAAATGGCGCAAATCCTCATAAAACACCAACCACTCAGCCGTTTCCTCATTTTTGTTGCAATGATATTCTTTTCTTATAAGGATTCTATACAACTAAAAATATTCCAGATTGGTGCAGTGGGTGATCTGGTATGGATAATTTGAGGTAAAAAGTGGGGTGCACGCCGCGGCTTACCAGGTATGTGGCCCCCAATTAGGCAGCCTCAAGCAAAAGTGCTCTGGAAAGTGCTGAGGAACATTTTGATGCCTAGTTTGAAGCTGCCTAATTGGGGGGCCCATACGCGGGGAAAATTTGAAAAACATGCCCATTTTGCGGGGAGTTGTCCACCTCTGGTATTTTACCGTATAAAACAAATCAGGCCATGTTATACAGATGCAATATTTGCCGATTTTTGCCGATCTTTGGCCTTTATAGGCAATTTCCGCCCAAAAACGGCCTTTCAATGCTTTTAAAAAACGATCGTATTATACGTATTTTTGGTATTTAACATGTATTTAACCTGTATAGAACGTCCCAAATGACCATATGCCACATCCCTGGGTGTTAGGGATTGAAGAGGGGGCAAAAGAAAGGCTGAAGGATGTCTCTGCAACAGCATGGTTGCAAGTAAGTGTGCACAGAGCAAAAAAGCACTGCGCACACCCTGTGCAGCAGAGGCACACATTGACACACCCCGCGCAGCAGAGGCACACATTGGCGCAGCAGAGGCACACATTGGCGCAGCAGAGGCACACATTGGCGCAGCAGAGACACACATTGGCGCAGAGTTGTGCTTGCCACTCTTATGAACAGCAGTCAGTCGTCACATACCGCAGATCTGTGTTGTTATTTTAATTTACCCTGTAGGGTGTGTGCAGCTGGAAAGAGGCCAAAAACATAACAGTACATCAGGTGGAGTGAACAGAGGCTAAAGTGAACATGACGGTACATAGGGTGTGTGTGCATCTGAAAAGAGGCTACAGTGAACAGTACAGTACAGCTTTTCAAGCTTTGCCCCTGCTGTTGTGATTCCTATCCTTTTGCAAACCCATTTTTGAGCATCTGTGTGAACCCACAGACTATGAACACTCAATCACGGACGTGTCCTCCCACAAACTATTAAGGACACCACCCTGCACTCCAACTCACACACAAACGCACGCACACACGCACACGCACACACGCACACGCACATGTACCTGCGCATACACACAACTACACACTCACACACACATACACACATACAGCTACACTCACACACCCAAGCTCACCTGGTTCTTGCCATCGCCCCTGCCAAGTGCCTCACGATGGTGGAGTTGGAGCGCAGCACCAGCTGGGAAGGGGCCTGCTGCTGCTGCTGCTGCTGTGGCGGGCCGTTCTGCTGCTGCTGTTGCTGCTGCTGCTGCTGATCAGCCTCACACTGATGTGCACGCCCCTCTCCTTCCCTGCGTCCAACATTTTCCGGTGCTCCCTCCCCTTCCTCAGACCTAATCAAGCCCCCCTCTTCTCCCCCCCCTCCGAGATGACCACTCCCTGGCCGCTCATTGGCGTCGTTCCCGCACAGCTGCAGAGCAGCAGCAGAAGCAGAAGCAGAAGCAGCAGCAGTAGCAGCAGCAGCAGCAGCAGCAGCAGCAGCAGCAGCAGCAGCGGCGGGAGCGACACAAGCGGTGCTTCCCATCACCCCCACACCCTTGACGCCCTCTCCTGAAGCCTGCTCATTCTGTACCCCACGTCCCTCCCCTCGACCCTCCTCTCTCTCACACGCAACAGCAACACTGCTTGGCTGACCCCCCCTTGCTACCCCACTCCCACTTCCATGAGTACCACTTCCGGAGTGATCATCGCCAGCAGCAGCAGCAGGACCCCCTCCCTGCTCACACCGGCCAGGCAGCGCTGTGTGTGGAGGCACAGGCTCTGGAACAGGCAAGGGCTGCGATGGAGAACAAGGCGTGGAGGAGGGGTGCACCTGCACCCTATTCTCGACTTGTTTGAGAAGATGGCCGGGGGGTGAGGGGGGCGGGGTGGTTGGGATGGGGCTGTTGCCATGCCTGGTGTGTGGTGTGGTGTGGTGTGGTATGGTGTGGTGTGGTGTGGGAAAGAGTTGTGTGAATGGTGAAGGGGTGAGTTAGGGGTGAGCGTGTATTTGTGTTATGAAATGGGTCGTCATGTGTTTGTGAGTTGATGTGGTGGAATGAGTGCATTGAGATGGTAGGTGCGGGTAAAGGGCATGTGGGTGCTGAAGTGGGATGAGCTTGTGTGAGTGGTGAGGGGCTGAGGTTGGGTTAGTGTGTGAGTGATGAAGAGATTTAGTGTGTGCGTGGTGAGGTGGTGTGTACTTTGTGAGAGTGTGTTTGTACTCATGTGTATTCATGTGTATTTTGTGTGTGTGTGTGTGTGTATGTGTGTGTCTGTGTGTGTGTGTGTGTGTGTGTGTTGTGTGTGTGTGCGTATATGCGACGTCACGTATACCATATTCACGTCATTGGTGAGAGGCCGAGGTGAGAGTGTGCATAGGCCAAATCTTGAATGAGAGATTGGGCGGCATTTAAAAGCTCCACAGGCAGGTGCAGTTTGAGAGCAGTGCAGGCACGCAAGTATGCTATAATAAAGCACTGTACCCACACAGATGATCCGTGGCAAAGTGCATGCGTGCCTGCACTGAGGCTGGTGGTGCCGACGCAAAGATGCATAAACGAGCAGTAGCATTGATGTCCCTTTTTACTTTGTCTGCGCTTCCTGCTCCGTGCCTAACTTGTTGCCTATTTATTGCCTATTTATTGCCAAACTTCTCAGGTGATTCAGTCAACACTGACTTCACAAGGTCCCACTTGGAGTGCATGCGGGTGATCAGGCTGGTGGTGCCAACGCAAAGAGGCATAACTAAGTGAGCAGTAAATTTGATGTCCCTTTTTACTTTGTTTGCGCTTCCTGCTCCGTGCCTAACTTGATGAGATTCAGTCAAGACTGACTTAACAAGGTCCCACCTGGAGTGCATGCGGGTGATCAGGGTGGTGGTGCTTGCCCAGGGGCTGCTCATCTTGCTGTGCCCGTCCTCCCCATCCTCCGTGAATTCATCATAGGCAGCGGTGCTCTCGGCTAGGGAGCCGTAGCCCTGTGTGTGTGTATGTGTGTGTGTGTGTTTGAGTGTGTGTGTGTGTGTGTGTGAATGTGTGTGTGCACGTGTGTGTGCGCGTGTGTGGGTGGGTGTAAGTGTGAGAGCGCATGTGTTTTATAAAAATAAAGGAGTTCTAGGGACATAGATGTGGGCCCCCCTAATGCTTGACTATTAATAGCTTAAAATTTGTTATATGGGGTTGTCGTGGTGAAATATGGTGTGCCTGTGTAGACACAACAGCTGGGTGCAAAGGCTCGCAAGCACCACACACAACCCTCCCTGCCTAAACCCATCTTACACCCATTCATACACTCGCACACCGCCCCCAAAAACACAGCACACTTGTATACACATATACACATGCGTACACACTCACACATGTACTGTACTTTACCCTTTTCATCTTGCACCCCAAACATACATGTTATCCATTATATTCCATATGTTGAATTCCATATGTTGAATAAACTCTGCCCCCCCCAAACGCTTTTTTATCTTGACCTCCCTTGATCAACCCTGCAGTGTTTTTTACTAAGTTCAGCCCTTGCCTGGTCAGCAAAGCGTGCCAGTACCTCCTCACCTACAATCATTGAAAGCAATCGTGCTGCGGAAGCCAAATCTCAAAACATTTTCCCAAACGAAAATGAATGATTGAAATGACAATGATTATTCTCATCTTAATTGTGAATCCCCCTGCACCTTCACACCAACCCTGCACTCAGGGGGAAAATGTAGAAAATTCTGAATTGCGCTTGTTTTGCGAATAAATACATTATTATTTATGCCCCTCGCAATAAGTCAGGCCGAATAAAGGTAAGTTTTTCCGGACCTCGCAAAAGTTCGACTTTCCTTCGGGGACAATTCTGGGCTCCGCAAAGGACCCCCGTCATTTAAGGGACATCCATCATCATTACGCCCGAGTTGCACTTTTATCTCAGGGCAGAGGTGGTTCCGCCGAGTTTCTGAGGCTGACAATGCCCTGAGCAAGCTTGCAAGAACCTGCTGCGGACCAGGAAGTATCTTCCTGCCCCATTTGGACTTTGGGCAGACCCATGCACAGCCTCCTTTGGGGGTTCAAGCCTTTCCAGGAGAAAAGCATGAAGGCTGCTGCTACTGTCTCAGGTGCAAACTCCTGGAGCACGGTGTGCTTGCATGCAGCAGGCAGCCATCCTCCAGCAGAAGCACAAGAAGCAAAAGCACATGCTTCCAGAGGCACCCAGAAGAGGGAAGGAAAGCCCAGGAACACTCCCAAAAACCGCAAATTTTGCAAATTGTCCTAACTTTTTCAAGGACCTCGCAAAAGCTAAATGCTCGCAAAGTATTTATTCTAACTATTTGGGCACCTTGCAAAAAGTAGGCCTCACAATACTACGGTTATGTGTTAAATAAAAATAATAAATGTATAAGAAATAACATTAATAACGCCTGTAGAGCCCAAAACCCTTTTGAAAGCGGTGTGATACTGAAAAGTCACGACACGTGCACATGCACATTCACTTTTACGTACCCAAAACTCACACACAGACAATACATCACACGTAGGCACACAGCGTACCTGCAGCATGTAGCTGGGCTCTGCCTCACTCTCGGCAGCGCTGCTGTTGCCCATGACAAATGCAGAAGAAGGGCCTCCCCCTCCCAGCGGCGGGCGCTGGGTCCAGTAAGGGGGCGTGCTGAAACAGGAGGCTCCTGCAGCAGAAGATTGGTGTAATTTAAGCAAATATACGGTCATATACGGACTACCGTTCGTTTACGATCACTTCGTGACCACACTTTCAAATAATTAATTAATTTTTCAGTACGTGAGGGGTCTGGGAATTAATTTTTGAGTTTGACTGCACTTCGGGAGGGCCCTGTCGGGAATTGATTTTTGAGTTCGAGAGCCCCCCTGTGAATGCTGCCTGTGCACTGCTAATGCTGTTTGTTATGGCTGAAGCTGTGGCTGGTGCTGCACAGTGATGCTTCTCTAGGTCCCGCTGCTGAGCAGCCAGCCTTTCAGCTGGGGACTGGGGCTTTAAGAACCCGTCCAGGGGGTTCACACTGGCGCGCTTGGAGCTCATTTCAATTTTCACCCTCAAAACTTAATTAATTTCCAAAGTGATCGTAACAAACGGCATATGTATACGGCCCTGGCCAACTTTCGTAGTGTGGCAATAACCCCACTTGTTGCAATTTGAAAATGCCTCCCCTCCTCTTGTCCCACTACCAACGCCATGGATACCAAGGACACCACACACATAGCAGCGCACCCAAATTCCACCACTAAACAAATGCTGTACACCCCTCCACACAGCCACACGCGCACGCACAGCCTCACATAGCCATACATACACACACAAAGCCAAACAAACACAAAAACAACAAAGGACACTTTAAAACAAGGAAGACAAGGTGGACAGACACACCTTGCCCCGAGCCTGCACTCCCTCCCAATTCCAGTATGTCTCTCCTCCCATTGCCCCCCCCTCCAGCAGCTGCTGCGCTGCACATGGCTGTCAGTGCCTCGTCGTCCTCGTCGCTGTTCAGCAGGTGGTGGCTGTTGGCGTGGTGGTGACCTGCAGTGCAAAAAACGAGTGAAGCAGGGGGAATGAGTGTGTCAAAGTGCAGACACTGATTAGTTAGCGCCAACACACGCAGGGACAAGCATGGACACATGCAACCACTGCGCATGTCGATCACGCAATTCTGACAACAGTGAAAGCTTGATAGTCAAGTGTTTTGACCTTCCCCTCAGCAAGCAGGAGTGCAGCGGACTTAGTTGCCTGACTTGGGTGATTTGCATTAAAACATGTAAACCATTGTGTGAACAGGAGTGCAGCGGACTTAGTTGCCTGGTTTAGGTAATTTGCATTAATACATGTGTTCCATTGTGTGAACACAGTTTCAACACAATATAGGAAATTTAGGAGCACACTTAAAACAGGTACAAACTGACTTTTGCAGAAACACACCCCAATTACACAACGCACAGCCCGTACATCACACTGCTGCAAGTTTTACGAAAGAGGCTTTGCATATACTGGACACCACATCTTACACAGCTCCACGCCCATAACCCAAACCCACAGGTCAACGAAATGAAATCACCTGCCAGATCTCCCGCAGCCTGCTCGCGGAAGGGGCTGTTGCCGTCGATAGCTGGAGAGGGGGTGTCAGGGCTGAGGAGAAGGCCCACTTGCTGCTGCTGCTGCTGCTGTAGCTGGTGTGGGTGTGACAGGGTGGTATTGCCCCAGCAGCGAGCCCCTGAGGATGCTGCGCTGGGGGCTGCGTGTGTGTGTATGTGTGTGTGTGCGTGCGTGTGTAGAAACACACAAACACGGATGCTGATTAGATTGAAGGGATGGGTGAGTGATACGCAGGCAAGGGCATATTCCGTTGGGCTGCACAAGCAGCACAGTGCACACAGCAAGAAAGACGAAGTGGCAGGGGGTGTGCATCGTGGCACTCAAGCAAAGTGATCGACTTATTTGGGCAGTACACTCAAACAAGGACATATGCACGTGCAGGGGTGAGTGTTCATCAGACAACCCGGCTTGTTCGCTGAATGGATTCGACACTCCTGCACGCGTTGGGTTTGATGGGTTTTGGAGTGGGAATCTACGTGAGTAATCAATGTTCACCGAAATGAGACAAAAATGAACTTGACCCCGTAGCTCCAGTTTTTGCATTGGTGGAGCAGTTCGTCGTTTTTTATTTGTTGATGTAGCTGTTTACCATGTACAGAGTGCTGTTCATTGTATTGTGTTAGCAGTCACTTCATTATTTCCACACAGCTGTCAGCATCTGTAACAGCTTGCTTTGAGGGAGTTTGAGCAGTCAAGCTTATCTTAAATAGAAGACCGTGACCAAAGGAACCTTTCTAGATGTATACAAGAACATTGTCGTGTGCTCGTTTTTCAAAGGGCAAGACGCGCTAAAACCAGCACGATAAACATGCAGGGGTAAAAAAATTCGCCCATTCCTTTGGCCTACGGCTCATGGACACCCGCCAAAAAATGAGCTCAAGGCTGGATGTATAAAGCAAGCATTGCTTGCGGGGGCTGGAGGAGCACATGAGGGTACAAAAATATGCTGGCTTCAATAAAGTACGAGGAAGGTACGCTTATATAGAGCACGAGGGTACGAGGAGGGTACGCTTCAATAAAATACGAGGGTACGAGGAGGGTACATTCTAATAAAGTAAAAGGGTACGAGGAAAGTACGCTTCAATAAAGTACAAGGGTATGAGGAAAGTACGCTTCAATAAAGTAAAAGGGCACGAGGAGCACATGAGGTAACGTGCAAGGGGCTGCAGGCAGGATCTAGGACGCACACTCCCTCCCTGCATCCTGTCAAGACTGTGGTTTCCTGGGAGTGACACTGTCTATAGACCGAGACCAGCTACACCCACTCTCCTTTCCTGCATCCTGTCAAGAGTGCGTCCTAGCTGGGAGTACCAGGAATGAGATCATTTGCTAGTTTCCTCAATGCCCATGCCAATCCTCTCAATGCCCATGCAATTCCTCTCAATGCCCATGCAACTCCTCTCAATGCCCATGCAATTCCTCTCAATGCCCATGCATTTCCTCTCAATTCCCATGCATTTCCTCTCAATGCCCATGCAATTC
>Ga0307968_1001117_pt1 | contig 21432 bp, 16 predicted proteins | sample OrgLakmetagen650_FD_201834 | JGI IMG/M metagenome (GOLD analysis project Ga0307968, IMG submission 201834) | Saline water microbial communities from Organic Lake, Antarctica - #650 | ecosystem: Environmental > Aquatic > Non-marine Saline and Alkaline > Saline | place: Antarctica: Organic Lake...
CTTTGTATGAGATTGTTGCGCAATAATGGGCAAGGGAGGTCGCTTCCAAAGTGACAAGCACACCATTGCCCACCCAACATGCCGAACAGGTTCGGCTCAAGGTCTCAAGTATTTCAACTCAGTCGGGCAATGTAGTGAACACACACACATACACACAGAGACACGCACTCACACGCATACTCATGCACGCACGCACGCACACACTCAAATACTCACTTTATGGCCCTGTGCAGCACACATCTGGATTGCCTTGTCTGCAATCTGCTTGAGCTCAATCTTCTTTGTGGCGCGCATGCCGCCGCTGCAAGTCAGCAGCACACGAGCCTTGCAGTCCTCCATGCGCCCTATACAGCAATCATGGACGGACACACAGCTATTCATTGGATGTCATGCACACTGCCAATGCACAGACCATGTACTTGTGAATTCAAGCAGCACCTACCAAACAGCAAGCAGTCAAATTAGGCGTAACCCCAACCCGCACAACCTGGCAAGTGCGCTCCGTGCTGGAAATGCTTTTGTATCAACGCAACCTAGGCATCTTACAGAACAGCAGCATTTCTAACCAATCACGCTCACACAGCCCCCCAGTCAAAGCAGACTTGACGCATCCTTTAAATCGACAGAAGAAGAAGCTAGTCAAAGGATCGAGGGGCCAATAAAGCGGCAACTAGATCTTGCAGGCGGACATGCACATGGGCAGTCAAGCATCCAGTCTAACAAGCACACGGCACCGCTCACCCCTGGCACGCCATTTGCATCTGGTTGTAATACCAGCCAAATCAAGAGCTTTGACATTTGACGTTTGCGGTTTGTGTCACCGCACTATACCCTGTACTACTTTTGTACTTTTGTACTTTTGTACTTTTGTACTTTGTACTACTTTTGTGTCACCGTACTACTCTGTACCACTTTTGTACTTTTGTACTTTTGTACTTTGTACTTTGTTCTACTTTTGTGTCACCGCACTACTCTGTACTACTTTTGTACTTTGTACTTTTGTACTTTGTACTTTTGTACTTTGTACTACTTTTGTGTCACCGCACTACTCTGTACTACTTTTGTACTTTTGTACTTTGTACTTTGTACTTTGTACTCTGTACTTTGTACTACTTTGGTGTCACCGCACTACTCTGTACTACTTTTGCCCATGCAGTACGTGTGTGCTCTTTAAGCCGCAACGTGAATGGTCGTCTGCACATTGCGGGTGCATTGCCCCGCAGCAAAGTACAGCACAAGTTTACATTCGCGCAGCAAAGTACAGTTCGACTTTACACTTGCGCAGCACAGTTCTATACAACTTACAACTTTATTTACACTTGCGCAGCTCACCAGAAATGCATGCACGAGTAAGAGATTTTGTGCACTCACTGACATTGATGAAAATCCAATTGGAAATAGCAGAGGTGGTCATCTGAGGCCCCAAACGGGGGTACTTTTGAAATGTGAAATATGTACGGTGGCCGGGACTGGCAACAATCAAGCTCAGTTTACAGAGCTGATAGCACCTGAGCTTGATTGTTGCCAGTCCCGGCAAAAATGCCTAATTGCCCGCGGCATGAACCCCACTTTTCACCACCAATCTGTCATATCTTACCATCAACTGACCCGATTTGTGTAATTTTTACATGATTAGTCTACATTTTAATAAAAAATAGCATTGCAACAAAAATGGGGCAAAATGGAGCAGTAGTTGGCCAGGTACCCTATTTATATATGATTAGTCTACATTCTAATAAAGAAAAGCATTGCAACAAAAATGGGGCAAAATGGAGCAGTAGTTGGCCAGGTACCCTATTTTGGCCCATTCCCCTTGGAAAAAATCAGCAAAAGGGGTGCCAAAAAGGGTGAAAAACCAAGTTCCACCAAATCCGGTTTTCAGCACGTGAAACGATTCCAGATCATACAACAAGTACTCCTGTCGTGTTTTGAGGTGAAAAGAGGCCCTGGGTAGAGTGGTGGCTCAATACGTAAACATTCAGTGCAAAAATTTGAACTGGATTTCTGTCCAGACCACTGGGGTGGTCCTTTTGGCCCCATACTTTATGATCCATCTAGTTATATCATTCAAACATGATTTGTATGAAAAAAGTCACATTTCAGGACATTTGCTCAGTTGATACCCTCTGGGAAAATAGCGTGTATGCAATTGCAAATATGTGTCCACAAACCCATACACAATCCAAACATAGACACGCTCAGCCATACCAGTAAGCATCATATAAATGCTTACATGTTATGATTTAATTTATATTATATGACACATTAGCACAGGTCCAGACCCAAAAGCTTACACCCTCACACAGCACACACACGCACCTGCGAGCGCCTCTGCGCTGAAGCCGCCAAATACAACGCTGTGGACGGCACCGATGCGTGCACATGCCAGCATCGCAATGGGCAGCTGCAGCACCATGGGTAGGTAGATGGCCACACAGTCACCCTTGCCCACACCGTGGGCCTTCAGCCAGTTGGCCTGCAAGGTATGGTGTGACATGTGTACTCTTTTTCAAGTCCACAATTAGATGCAAATAAGGTTCAAGCGGAGTCAAACCATGCACACTTTGGGCCTGCTAGGGATGGCGTGACACGTTTGTTTTCTTCCAGCTCCATATACACAAGTAAGCTTGACCTCCTGGCACTGCACAACCCAAAAAACAGACCATTGGAGGAATTTGGTAAGCTTGGAATTGACAGTCCCGCAGCTATAAGACACAACCAGACAGAGGTCAGCACTCCCCATATCCGTACTTCAAACAGCCACAACCAGAGGTCAGCCACAACCGGAGGTCAGCACTCCCCATATCTGTACTTCAAACAGCCAGGTTATGGGCCTTTCGCGGGGGTTTTAGCTTATTTCCTATTTCCCACTAATTTTCACCCAGCTAAAAGGAAACCAGGCAGAATTCCTTACCCGGTGCTTGGTTGCCAGACAGGTTCAAAAACAGCCGAAGATAGGCCTTTGTAGCCCTCAGAATATGTCCTTCACCGTCACGAGCACCAACACCAACACCAACACCAACACTCACCACCTCAACCAACACTTCGCTGTACGACACAGGACCAAAATGAGGCACAGTTGGGCTGTTGTAGCCCGCTTCTGAAATAGCACTGCACCACCACTCACCACCCGGCAGACCTCATCCAGCACTTGGCTGTACGACATGGCGCTGCTGTGGCCAGGCTCGTTGCCCTCAAACAGCAAGCAGTCTTGGCTACCGAACCCAGCCTCCACCTGCAAGGCCAGGGGGGACGTGTGTGTATGTGTGTGTTTCATTGGTTGGGGTACGTACACAAGACACATGGAGGGCACGTCCGTCTTATACACAAACAGCTGCGCTTCGGACCAACTGCAGTTTAAATCCATCATGTAGGATAACAAATGGGAACAATGCTTGCTGATCATTGTGCTGCGGTCCTGTCTGCAGCTCAATTCCACGTGGGCATGGTACGTAGCGATAGAAACAGGCAGGTTGTGCCACATGATCAGGTTATCAAAATCAAAAATAGTGTACACACTGAGTTATTGACAGCAAAGCCTGCAAGTATGGAGTCATACACGGTCGCTGGATGGCCAACCGTACACATGGAACAACAACAACAACAGCAACAACAACAACAACAACGACAACAACAACAACAACAACAACAACAACAACAACAACAACAACAGCAGCAGCAGCAGCAGCAGCAGCAGCAGCAACAACAACAGCATCAAAGTACGCAACAGCAGCCTGCGTAGCTTACATGCGTGGCTCACAACAAAACGAGTCCCGAAGGTTGGCTTATCACAGGCAATATAGTTATAACAGAAAGGGCCACGCAACTGTGTGCTGAAATCTGTGTATGTGCACGTGAGCGCCCATGTAATTTGGAGCCTTTGTGTTTGTGTGTGTACGTGTGTGTTTGATAATGTGTGCCTTAGAATGAGCTCCGGTACATACATGGCGGTCCAGCGCGTTGTGGCAGATGTTGGTGGTCCCCCCCTTAAACCACTCCACGTTAATTGGCCCTTGGGTGACGTCAAAGTTGAAAGTGTGGTGGTCCGGCTCCCACTGTTGTGCGTGTGCGTGTGTGTGTGTGAATGTATGTGTGGCGTGGTGTGGGTTTGGGTGAGGTAAATATGTTGCGTAAAAATGTTGCTTTGTGATCTAGCAATGTAGGCAACACACCAAAGCCAGTGAGTTGTCAAAGATTGCTTCAATTATGCAGATCCGTGACGGTAAATGCACCCGCTCGCAAAACAGCAGGTGACTTAGCAGTAAGCAGCAATGGTCCCTTGTGACCAACACTGCTAGAGAACTCGTTAACATCTCACTGTGCAATCGCTGACGATTCCATGAGTTCCCGTGACGCACCTTTTGGTCCCAATGGAACTGTTCAGCAACCGCACCCCAGAAGCCAGAGGGATCTGCCAGGCTTTGTGCATGCAATACCTCATACTGTGGTGTGTACGTGAGAGGGTATGTTTGCAAGTGAGTGTATGCTGTATGCTGTGATAGAGTGTGTGTAAGTTTTGTGCAGTGTGTAGACACTAGTGTAGTTTGTGTCTGAAATTATGTGCTTATGTTCCTGTAGCACCCGTACTGTTAGTATGAGTGGTAGGGTTGGCAGGGGCATTGGATTGCAGGAATTTTGCCTATTTGAGAGTTGCACAAGTGGGCGTTGGGCATACGGTACACATAGGTGCACGCGTGCACGTACAAATGTGCGTATTATGAGTGTGCAGGTGTGTAAGTGTGTATGCATGCATTTGTATGCTAATTTGTAAGAGCGCGTGTGTGTACGCGCGTGCGCGTGTATGTACGCTTGTCTTGTGTGGTGTGTGTGTTTGTTTGTGTGTGTGTTTACACTTGTACGTGTGTGTACGCTTGTGTGTGTGTGTGCGCGCGTGTTTGAACGCTTTAAGTGTGTACATGTGCAAGTGAGTGTGTGCGTGTGTGCACGCTTGTGTGTGTCTGTGTCTGTCTGTGTGTGTGAGTGCGTGTGTAAGCGAGCATGCTCTGCTTGCATCATGCTCTGTGAAGAAGGAAGATGGAACATGAAGGACCTGCACCTTGTTACCTGCTCTTTGCTCTGCACAAACTCAGACAGCAGCCCGGGCTGCTGTACAGCTGCTGCAGATGGAGCCATGCTTGCCTGCTAAAGGGGTGTATGTGTTTGCGTGTGGGAGTAAAGCCTTAAATGTTGTAACCTATTATGGCGTGCAATACTATCAGCAAAAAGGTACCAGGGTGGTAATTTCCAACAAGGGTCCACCCTCTGAACTCACCGTGCTGCTGCTCTGGACAGGAGAACTGGTTTGAGAAAGGCAAGGGCGTGCCTGCTGTTTCAGGCCTGCGGATGGCGAACTTTGTTGTCTTGACTGTGATGCATGACTGGTGCATTATGCGCGCTGCATGCGTGAAGTTTTTTACCAGAATATTGTGTTGCGCACACACGATTTACTGACCTGTTAAGAGACCGTGCCTGACAGGGGAGGCTTGCGCCAGGGAACGTAAGACAAGCTTGGGGCTGAGCATCCGCTGAGGGGCAAGAACAGAAGAGGCTGTGGAAGAGGTTTTAAGCATGCTGGAGAAAGTATTTGAGTGAGGATATAAACTGGAGCTGTGGTAATAACAGAATTATTAGGAGCCACAACCACCTACCACAATTATCTATTGGTGCAATTGGTACATAAAATGAAGGCTGCCAGAAGCTGCAGGCACTGTGGTGGGAGAGGAGTGGGGAAGAGGAATGGTTTGCAAGTCAGTAATTTCAGTCCGAAGATGCCCTCATCCAAGCGGCAGCTTTCTTTAGGTGAGTAAACTATCGGAGCTTATCAGTGTCACTCTCTTCCTTAATATCACACACACACACACACACACACACACACACACACACACACACACACACACACACACACACACACACATACACACACAAACACACACACACAAACACACACACACACAAACACACACGTTTACGTGCATATATGGGCACACATATGTAAACACACACATACATGCACACACATACACACACAGCTACAGGCAGCAGCAGCGCTAGCGCCGTGCCTCAAGCATCAAGCCTGGACGTGCTGCTGCTCCGCAATCAGCTGCAGCTTTATAATTCCATGTCACGGAAGAAGGAGCCCTTCACCACACGCCCCACGTCCCCAGAAACCGTGCAGATGTATGTTTGTGGGGTCACCGTCTACGACTACAGCCACATTGGTGCGTGTGCGTATGTGCTTATCCTCGGTCATCTTTGTCAGCAGCAGGCTCAAGTGGCCTCCTGTAATTTATGCTAGCTTGCCGTACCAATCAAGTCCAGGTGGTAAAAGAAACCCAAACGCCCATACATCCTCCCCCCCCCCCCCCACACACACATTTACACATGACCAACACGCTCTTGATTCCACCTGCCCTTTTTGTACTTTTGCTTCTAACAACCAAGCACACCAGAGGCTCTGCCCTGCCCTTGCTGAACGATTTTTCTTTGCCTTCCCCCTGCCCCCTCAGGTCATGCACGTGTGTACGTGGCGTTTGACATCCTGTACCGTATGCTCTCTTTGGCTCTTGGCTACAAAGTGCAGTACGTGCGCAACTTCACTGACATTGATGACAAGATCATTGCGCGCGCTGCTGAGAATGGGGACCAGCCATTGGAGCTGGCTAGCCGGTTCATTGACGAGTTTCAAAAGGTGCGTGTGTGTTGTGTGTGGGTGGGTGTGGGTGCTCGTGCATGTGTGTGCGCATGCGTGCCACATAAAATTGTTTGGGTTGGCAGTCATGACCAAATTGCATGTTAGGGTTATGAGTAGGGCTGGCCAACCGTCCGGTCATACGGAGGAAGTGAGTTTCCAGTGTTACTATACGATGTCCTGGCAATTTCGCTTATGAAGGATGCTTGGCTTTCAGTAGGATGCTTGGCAGTTAGTATCAGGCGGGGTTGGATGCGCAAGCTCTCTTTGTCGCAGGTGAGTTAGATCACTTGGACTGTGATGTGTCCACAGCCCCTTGGTCACTTGTGCACTGCCCTCTCTGCTAGCCTGAATCTGGCTTGTGCTGCTGCAGTCTCTCTCTTCAAGTTCAAATTAGTGAAGCTTCATTCATTCAATTTTGCTTGAAGGAACGCCCTGTTGATGTGCTTGGGCTACGTCCGTTAAACGCATTCGCCCTGTGCATGGAATTAATTATGCATACATAGTATACATGTGTCGCTGCATTGCTGTGCAGCATACACCAAAAACACTGCTGTTTCATCAATCATAATTGGCTACCACATTGTTCTGCATCCATCGCACAGTATGTCCCCCTTTCTCATTGTACCATTGTGCCTAAATTCAGGCTCTGATTGGCGTGAGCATAAGTTTGTAGGTGAAAAGTTTTCCAAAGTTTGCGCTGATCATTATCAGCATAGGCCGTTCTCGCTACTAACTTAAACACAGGACATGCGCACGCTGAATTGCTTGCCCCCCTCCCTCGAGCCCCGTGCCACCGACTTCATCCCAGAGATGATTGAGACCATCAACAGCATCATTGCAAATGGCCATGCCTACGTGACTGGTGCGGACGTGTTCTTCGATGTGGCCTCCTTGCCGGGGTACGGCAAGCTGTCTGGGAGGGGGCAGGAAGATAACAGGTGGGTGTGGTCTTTGTGTTGCTGGACGAGTCGCCACGAGTAGTTAGGAATGGTTTAAATCCAAGGGGCCGGTATTGTTGTGATTATGGTACTCCATGGGTGGGTATGATTTGAATTGCTGGTTAAGACACCACAAATAATGTGGACATGCTCTAACGTTGACATGAAAATAGCGGGTGAGTCGGAGCTTTGTACTGCTGAATGAGGCACCACACTGCGTGCACATTGTACAAGCATCCTTTTATTATCGGCTTGCAGGCCCATGCACCATGGACTTTGTATGGTCTCCTCCCAAACAGCACAGGAGTACGCATCTTGTCAGCCTTGAAAGTTAGGAAAAACGCCCAAAATTTCCATGAATCCGTTTCCTTCCCTTTTGGCTCACTTCCTCGCCAATACTATGCCATTTTGTGAAGCCTGTGCAGGTGTGTGTGTGTGTGTGGCGTGGTACAGAATTTTAACGTTTCTGGTCCCAAGATGCTCCTTTTCTTGCTCATAGTGTGGAGTGGGCCCATGCAGTACCTGCACAGAATTATCACCAACTTCTTGCTCAGGGTAAACTGAGAGCCTGGCAGCTGGCTTGCGCAGGCACCCACTGACTGGGTTCTCTAATTTGCTCTGTGCAAATCTGTAACCCACCCTCTATGTTTCACGCTCAGGGCAGGGGAGCGTCTTGTTATTAACACGCGCAATCACTAACCAAAAAAATGCCAAAATCCCACACTCTCCCTTTATGCTTCACACTCAGGGTCAGGGAGCGTGTGGTCATTAACACGCACAATCACTCACCAAAAAGTAGCCAAAGCCCACATTCTCCCTGTATGCTCCACACTTAGGGTCAGGGAGCGTGTGGTCATTATCACGCGCAATCACCAAAGTTGTATAAAAGCCTACACTCTCCCTGTCTGCTCCACGCTCAGGGCCGGGGAGCGTGTGGCCGTTGACACGCGCAAGCGCTCTCCTGCCGACTTTGCTCTGTGGAAGGCTGCCAAGCCTGGAGAGCCTTCATGGCCCAGTCCTTGGGGGCCAGGCCGGCCGGGATGGCACATTGAGTGCAGCTCAATGATCAACAGTGTGATGGGGCCGGTCATTGACATCCACGGAGGTGGGGTTGCACTGTGTTGATCTGAGCATTACCTAGTGTGGTTTGCTTAGTAGGTGTGATGGGGCCCATCAGTGACATCTACGAAGGTGGGGTTGCACTGTGTTGCATTGAGCCTTACGTAGAGTGGTTTGCTTTCGAAATAGGTGTGATGGATCCCGTCGCTGACATCCACAGAGTGGGGGTGCACTGTGTTGTAATGAGCCTTATGTAGGGCGGATTGTTTTTTGTACAGTGGGACAGGGCCTTTTGTTGGCGTTGACGTCACGGAAGTGAGGGTGCGCTTGTGTTTTGTACTGCATTGAGGAATCACAAGAACAAATTGGTGGGGCCTGACTTTCACAGTGGTGGGAGTGTCATTAGATGCACGTGGGTCTGCACGCAGCAGATAGCGCACGGAAGAAGAAAAGTAGAGTAATGGAGCCTATCACAGGCATCTGCAGAGGTGGGTGCTGCCTAGACTGAAGTGCTGGGGTTTCAGTTGTATGTTTAGTGTGTGTGACTTCAATGGTAATTTGCTGGGCCCTGCTAGTCCAGAGGTGTACGGAACGTACCGGCTGCAGATCAACGTTGAATCACGAAAGCAGTGTGAGGTTGTCAGGATGTCTTTACACTGTCAAACGCCGTGCCTGTGCTTTTGTGTCAATCCTGAACAGGCCGTGGGGCAAGGCTGCTTTCCCTGAGGCAGCTCGGCTGCAGGATTGCACTGCTTGTGTGAATTCAGATGTTGATGTTGTTTCAGCACGCAGAAATGGCCCCAATCTTTCAAGAGATAAGTGCGTGCTACCCTGTCTGGTTGTCCTTAAGCAGCAGCGCCTGTAAATTATGCCCTTCTGGTCAGCGTTGTTCTGTTTATTAAGGCCAAAGAGCATAACATGAAGGAACTCAGAGTACCTGTTCATTCGCCTGCAGAGTGGGTCCACCGCTAGAAGAAAAGTCTCTTCTCTTTCTATACTGATTCAAAGACGGGAGGAGGATTCACCATCATCTCTTCTCAGTTGACACATTTCTCACAGTTTCAGTCTGCTAGCATTTTCCTGCCAACACCACTATGTAATCACATTTACAGAGACACAAGCAAGCTCATCAAGTACACACGCACGCATAACGTGTACACGCACATACACGCAGGTGGTCGGGATTTGGTGTTCCCTCACCATGAAAACGAGCTGGCACAATCTAGGGCGGCACAGGGTCCTGCGGTAAGCTGCTGCGGAGGGGTGCATGAAGCCGAGGCGCACAGCCGCTCTAGCAGTGGGAGCAGCACGAGCACCAGTGAGAATGGCAGGTATGCAGGAATGCACATACAGGCACATACACACACGCGCTGTATATACAGTGTATATTATGCACGCACACTCGCAAATGCAAGCACAAAGACATTTAAGTGCATTCATAGAATTCACGCACTTGCAGTTGTGTTCTCAGACACCATGCACTCGCACCCCCCAACTCCTGATCACTAATCCACACCCACTCCTAGCAGCAGCAGCAGCAGCAGTCCGGACTTTGTGCGTTTCTGGATGCACAACGGCTTTGTCAACGTCGACAGTGAGAAGATGTCCAAGTCCTTGGGCAACTTTTTCACCATCCGAGATGTGAGTGTGCAGTCCTTTGTGTTGTGTCAGATATCATATGCAGACAAAGCAGGTTTTAAATGCTCAAGCAGCATGGCTGCCTGTGCCTGGGCACATCACCATTTTTAGCTTTTGAAGTATGCTGTCCTGATTCCCAGGCTTTTGCATGTGCTGGCAAGCTTTGCCTCTGCTGTCCCACATTTTTGAGCTTGCATTGACGTACAGAAGCTGGAGAATTGACGCTTAAAACTCAATGGTGCAATGTGCAATCTTTAACCTGCTGCCCTGAGCAATTGAAATTTTTAGACAGTGTGAGCTAGTATATAGTGAGGTTTGTCTGCTCATTGTTTGCTGTGTGGGTGTGGGTGTGGGTGTGGGTGTGGGTGTGGGTGTGGGTGTGGGTGTGGGTGTGTGCTATGGAAGTATTTGCTGCTCAATTTCCGCTTTGTGCATGTGCATATGTGCACAGGTCCTCAAGCAGTACCACCCGCTTGCCATGCGCTGGTTCCTCGTCACCACGCACTATCGTGCTCCTGTGAACTACAGCTCACAGACCTTGGACGAGGCATCCAGCCGCCTGTACTACATTTACCAATCACTTTTAGAAGCGCACGCAGCACTGGTAGCTGCAGGTAAGCAGCAAACGATGCGACTTGTGTGCTGCCTTCTATGTCAGCCTTGTTGCGCAGACGATTCCACAGCTGTTTTACTGTCCTCACAAAAGCGGCGGATGCTTTACTTGCAACCTTGCCTTGGGATGCGCGCTTTATTTGGAAACTCCCCTTGTGTGAAAGTCCTCTTGCAATTTTGTTTGACTCAGTACAGAGGTAGCCTATGATTGATACTCTTCATTTTTAGGATGCTGTTCTCGTGCCCCTTTGTTGCAGGGCCTGATGGCCAGCAAGCATGGAACTCCTTGAGCAGCAGCAGCAGCAGCAGCAGCAGCAGCAGAAGCAGCAGTGACGGTGCGAAGCAGAAAAAGCAGCAGCCGAGCTCGGACGCAGCAGAGGTCAACACCTTTGCCAGTGCCTTGGGGCTCCTTACCGACGACCTGAACACACCAGCTGCCCTGTCGACACTTTCTGCGCCCTTAAAGGCCATCAACGACCTGCTGACCACCAAGGCTGGGAAGAAAAATCCGAACAGGTGGGAAAGGATGCCCATTTGCGGAAATGCAAAATATGGGTGTGGAAATGTATAAGGTTTTATGGCACATATGTGGCTCTTATATGGCGTGGAACTTTTGGACTTCACTCACATTTCGTGCTCACACATGCTACTTCATTGCTTGTCCTCCAAAACCTCTGTGCCGTGTAGACTCGTGGTTCCTTACAACATATGCCATAATAAATGTTAGTGCTCGGTTCACGGATGCCCAGGCTAAGTTGAGCCTGTAAGGGCGGGCTAACTAGAATCTTAAGGGTCCTCCCACGTACCACGTAAGTACCCAGAGTATCAGTCATAGGTTCAAAAGCTGCCATTTCATGCTCAATGTGCCAGAGGCTCACGGTATCTGCAGAAAAAGCGCGTCATTCACCCGGACATTGCATCATCATGATCTAATCAATGCTCACCCTCCGCCCGTACGCCAGGCTCATGGTGCTTGCAAAGCACGTCACAGAGATCAGTGCGGTGCTGGAGCTGCTGGGTATGTCAGCCACGTATGGAACCCTTGATGCTCCTGCTGCAGGGGAGGAGGCTGCAGTAGCAGCAGCAGCAGCAATAGCACAGCCCCCTGTGGGGTCAACAGTACCTGCACTTGAGTCTGTTTTGGCAGAGATGCGAAGGCTGGCTCTTTTGCGAGTGGGTCTGAGTGAGGACGATGTGCAGTCACGCATACAGGTGAGGGGCTGTTTTGCGGTACAAACTGTTGAGAGCGTTAGGAGGAGTTGGGTAAAAGAGAGTGTTGCGTTTGCCCAAAGCTTGGAGGGTTCTAATTCTATTTTCTATTTTCTTCGGCGAGTCCATTCTTTTTCCCTCTCCTGTTCTCCGACCAAGCAAGTCTGTGCTCTCAAAGCTCACAAGCCTCATGTTCCTTGCACGATTTGATGCAGGCGCGTGCGGCGGCTCGTGCGGAGAAGGACTTTGCTACTTCAGACAAAATCCGAATAGAGCTTGAAGGCCAGGGCATTGTTATCATGGACACACCACAAGGCACCACTTGGAGACCCTTGTAGTAGTAGTGCCAGTGCCAGCCTCTTGTGTGGGCACGACATATGAGCATATGAGAGCCTTTGAGAGCCTTTGAGAGAGAGAGAAAGAGAGAGAGAGAGAGAGAGAGAGAGAGAGAGAGAGAGATAAGCAGACCTGGGGCTGCGTTGCCATCAAAAACAACTTCTTATACCGATTATGACTCTTGAGATTGTGGAATAATTGGGCGGGATAGAGAGATACGACGGCTAGGTTGTTAGCTTCAGAAGATGCAGTCAAAGACGCCGGATCAGGTGTATGCCAGTGTTTCTTTCAAGGCGACATACCATGTCGAAATAATTTTGAAGGAAACCACGTGCTTAGGGGCGCGGTATAGGTTTGGGGAGTGAGGTTTAATAGCTCAGCATTCAGCGTGGAGTCCTTCCCATATCCACAGGCCAATTTGGAATGGCTCAACGCTAAGAAGCGCCGTACGATAAATTAGATGAACAACTCAGTTAGAATGGACAGTTTGCCCAACTTACAATTTCAAACAAACTATCTTATGTTAATGCAAATGCTTCCTCACAACCTACAATAACTTACGTGACAACAAATGCCGGGAGGCCCCAGGCCTCTCGGCGGGCTGGGGCAGGAAAAGAAAAGACATGAGAACGCAATTCCTTAGAATCCCAGATTAAAGAGTGACATGAAACCAAGGGTTTCCAAACTTCATAAAAGAAACACTGGTGTATGCCACCCTTACCTAAACGTATCATATGATACCGCTATATGTGAACTCGAGAAGCGTGGTTATAGTCAACACCATCTCACGTGCAAAGCTAGCAGCTATAGCAGCCACAAAAATTGTTTATGCAGTCAAACCTCACGCCGGCATTGTGGCAATGAACAGCCATGCCGACGCTCTTACTAGGAGGAAGTCACTCACAGCCTACTATCCTCTAACGCTGTTGATACATGCTCTTTCAAAGCAGCAGGCCCTGAGGGAGATCCCTTTGACTACAATTACTAGCTTGAAAAGGAAGAAAAGGGATCATAGGAGCATGAAATCAGCCATACAAACACAAAGTCACTAAAACACAGGCAGCTCAGTCCCTACCTCAAAGCTCTGGTACCTATCAAACTAATGTGACACACATGCACCTTCTCCACAAATTAGGACGTGCCAATCCTGTAAGCACCCAAATACACAAGCTTTCTTTTTTTCTTCCCATGCTTGACCTTCATGTACACGTTTGCCCTTCTCGCCATCAACCTGGATATCCACCCTACTTTCTTTTATTCTTCCAGCCTGCCTCTCTTGCTTCCTTTCTATTTCGTAAATTCCGGTTCATTTTCATCCTCGTAGTAGGGAATTTGCTATCTCCCCATGACCTATGCAAACACGCAAATTTTAAACCAAACCAATCCTGCATCAACATACCATGTGCTACCAGAACCGTACAATTGTCATGTTCAGCTCAAGAGCTAGCTAGAATAATGTGCACACGAAATGGAAGGATATTGGATATGGAGTGAGATTTGCTGCGTCTCCTACAACGCTGCTCTCCAGACGCTCTGCTGCTTTGTGCTGCCGAGCTTGTCAAGTGGGATGTGTGTGTGCTTGGTGTTTGAGGCTGGCAGGAGCCTGATGTGAATTGCTTCTTCTTATCTTAAATGCTCTCTTGTATACCGACCTGTGTGTTTGAATTGACGGGCTCTGATCAATCTTTATTTCGGCAAATTTTACAGAAGGGAGGTTGACACGAAATTCAGACAGTTGTAGACTCAACTAATAACACTCTGAAAAGTTACTCACACAACATTATATACATAAAGGGCAACAGAAGTATATAAGCTCCAGGAAAATCAGGCTGGAACACACTTGATCCAGTCAGAGATCTCACACAAATGCACACACGGTCTTCTGTCTTGGCTTGATAAAAATAGATTTCATCTTTATTTTGTAAAGCTTCAATCAATGAAGCTTGCCGCACTCAAAGCTGCAGTAGCAAACGGTGCGCTTCAGCTAGGGTGTATGACATTATTCAGAACGGCACTGCCAATGGAGGCGCTAGCAACGCTTACAAAGGTTACAAAGGTTACAGATAAGGCATCCAATCAAAAATTACGACTGCTAGGATGCGTGTGTAATGCACTGAAAAGTGAGATGTGTTTGTTGTAGCACCACAGACTTTTAGCATCTACATAAAAACCTGGCGCCTGGGAATAAGGCACAACGCTGTTTGTGACATTGCAGCACTAAACAAAACCAGTGAAATCAATCAAGCATCAGCCAGGACCAGCTGACCGCATTCAATCAAAGAGGGGGAACCATCGTTTGTGTGTGTTTGGGCACACACAAAAAGAAAATCACGTGGAATGTAACATACACTGAGAAAGCCAGGAATGAAGGCTTACCTAACAACATCTTACGGTCCCTGTTAAAACCAAATTTTGAAATACAGCCAGGACAGGAATCAGGGTTCAAAAATATGCGGCATGGTTTGACCACTCAAAGAGTCTGACCTTCCCTCTCTGTCCACAACTCGGGCAGTGCCCTGCCTACACATTCTCTCTGGGTGCCAACACACACACACATACACACACACACACACACACAAGGAATATGATTGTTGAAAGGCATAACTTAGCATGCAGCACGATTATGAAGCCATCAGCAAAGCAGGCTCCCTGGGATCCTGCTTTGCTTGTCTCCATGAATATAGTAGGCAGGAGCAGCGAATGTCTGGCTATGGCTGCACAACCTCCTAATTCCTGAAAGTTCTGGAACTATGATTATATCAAAGTAGCTCTTTCCACTTAACTTTCCCGATAAAACAAAATCACCTTATGGCCCCGGTCACACGGTGGTTTAGTTAATTCATTGGTTACGGCTTATTTTCACACAAAAATGTTTCAGATCTGATTTAAATATTCTCCTTACATCCCAGAGTCAGAATCTGCTTTCGGTTTGTAATTTGGACAGTTATTTGAAAGGACGTGCTGGACCAAAATCGTAACTAGGGGGGGTGGGGCCCGTTCACGAATTTGGTTAGCTTTTTCACTTCGCCAATTTGTATCTAGAGACCTTTTAGAGTGTTGTGGTGCACGACAAAAACTATGGCGTTCGGATGAGTACTCAAACAGCTGGATTTTTAACTTGGTAACCAAGAAAGTTAACCAAACCCCGTGTGATTGGATGTTGTACTGGTTGCTCCCATCTCCACGGAAACAAAGACAACAGACTACCCAAACGGTTGGTAGGAGGCAGACCGATAGCACTTCTACAGCACCGCCAGCCGCCACCAACAGATCCACATTCTCCAGACAGCACCGACCCAAAGATCTCAGCATTCTTCAACGTGACATCCACTTCATTGAGATCAAGTATTGTGAGGACACTAGGCCTCAGAATTAGCTGGATTCCTTGAAGGAACAGCACAAGAGTCTGTGTATCATTCGTCTAGGAGCCTCCAAGAAAAAAAGGTGAACGAGAGGCTATAAATAGTGTAAACATCCAATACTCTGCACGTCAACCTCTTGGGTGTGAGTGGCACCAACTACAATACTCATGCTCTGGGGATTTTTAAGGGGCTGGCGGGTCTTGGTTTCAAATACCTACATTAAAACTTCCATGTGCACTCTGTTGACTACGCTGCTCAAACTGTCCATACTAGACGTTCCCTTTCCAGTTCCACTACCAATTCTCATTATGAGCCAGTCTCAGGCCAAGCCTGCAACCCTCCTGATCTTTCTCCTTGACTTCACGTTTATCTACGGTGGAGGACTTGGTACCAAAATGGCTCTTTTTCTTTCTTATTCGATGTGGGGAATGGTCTTCACTGTCTGCGCAATTGTTTTCTCAAATGAACATTTGTCACTCCTGCTAGCTTTTCATGTGTCCCTGTGTGTTGACAAAGGACTGATGTTGTGTGATGATGGATAAATGCCGAACAGCTTGTGTGACCCTGGATCTTGCAAACGTCCAGATTATTAAAAGAAAAGAAAAAACTACGTAGGCAGTGAAAACCACTCCCCACATTGATTAAGGAAAAGAGGAAAAGTAATCCACTTTGGTACCAAGTACCGTAAAACTCCTTTACCGGCTGACAAAAAAGGCCCATTAAAAAATGAAGAAATTAGCTTATAAATTATCACTCAGTTACATGTTTCCAGTTGATATCACAAGGGTGTCAGATCAAATCACCGTCACTGCAAAGTATAAGACTCAGCACAACAACTAAACCATAATATATAATCAAGACTGGCACATTTAGCTTCTTAAATAAAACATACAGAAACTCTCAACTGTCAACCAACTAACTGCTTGTCACACGATTTATTTGTCGCTGCCACTGATTGGGTGTGACAAGGGGCACTAAACGTGCTCAACTGGCAGCAGCATGAAAAGGGCAGGAGATAAAAAGGCAACGGCGTGATCCCAAGCTGACGCCCTTTTTGCTTCTCATTCCAAACTTAAAATTGAGGGTGACAACAAAAATTGCAAACAGAAAGCAGAGATCATACAAAAGCCCCAGAAGTGCGAGAGCTTTGCACAAATAATTGTACCAATCCGGCTGGACCCGTGCACTACCTAGCTACACTGGTGCAAGGGACGCCAACCGGATTTGCTTAACTTAAACAGACCAACAAATGGAAAGATTTGAAAAGGTTAGATTGCCAATCTCTTTGTCCTGGGAACGAGGTGGGTATGGGAAGCGCATCCCAAATTAATTCACCTTAATAGCCCAAATTAATTCAACTTAATAGGCCCTTTTTACCAGGTATGGAATTTTTGCCAGTTCTGTAGTGTGAAAAAGGGCGAATAGTGGCCAACCTCTCCCAAGCAAAGATTTATACATCCACGATGGTTCGGTATAATTTTAGGGTAGTGGAAGCTCTCGAATTTCTGGGGCCATTAACGCTAAACGTTAAAATCCCTGCCAAATGAAGCCACAGTTTGAGCACACTTACATGTACAAGGAACAAAATAATGCAAGTGACGAGGAAATCAATTGCATTATGGACAATGATATGTCACAATTTATTCTAAGAATTCGGAATATAATAAAGATCTAAAGGACGATGTAAGGCAAATGTTGATGGCTGCCACGGCGCTTTCCACCCCTTCACTCCGCCACTGTATTCACTACCAAAGCCACACTACAATAGTACCATGTTTACATGTGCTGAAGTCAAGCAGCGAGAGACAGCATGGGGAGGTGAGGGGCATATTAAATGCTTGCATGCCCGGCACGGCACGCACACACACGCACACACACACACACACGCTCTTGACACAATCGCACACACACACACACACACACACACACCACACACACACACACAAATACACACACACACATACACAGACACACATCACACACACATACACACAAACACAAACACACACAGGTGGCAGGTAACCCAGGAGTTCCCAGACCTCGCCCAAAAGCTACCACTAGCAGGAAGAAAAACGCCTCCCCTCCTGTGAGGCCAGCAAAAGCAGCGCGTCCTCCTCAAGCAGCCAGCATCCACAAACCACCTCCTGTTCCAGACCAGATTTTGAGCGTGGACTACGGCACAAGATGGACCGGCTTGGCCTTGGGCAACAAAGGCATCTGCAAAGAGCTGGAGGTCAGACATAGGGGATGTATGTGTGCTGCGTTTATCTGATCATGATCAGTGTCCATATTTGAACACCCCCTGTCTGCAGTCCTCCATTTGCAATCCCTTACGGCGAGGAACAATCAACAAGCAAAAAATAACACATGAGCTTGGACACCTGCCCGTTGCTAGCATCAACAGAAAGCTTAATCTTGCACTCAACAATTTGCAGGTGCTACCTAATGATGTAGACAACCGCGGCATGTTTGCCAGGACGATTTTACAAGCCGCTGTAGATCACAAGGCGCAAGGCATACTGGTGGGATTACCGCTGGACCCCTACAACCCTCGGTATGTATGACGTGAGATCTGCAACACCACACACCACACAACATGGAAGGCCAGTGTGCTTTAAAAAGAGCTTAGCAAGCATCTTGACAGTCAAACGCTCTGCCGAGGTCAGTGCTGAGTGCTGAGCAGTTATCTTTCTCAGTAGCCACACCCAGGCAGTGTGTGCACGTTCTGTAGCTTTTTGCAGCTGTGTGCAAAGCCATTACCTTATCAGGCCATATTATCATTGAATGCTCAGTGACCTTTTAAGCCTTTGTTTGCAGTGCTGACCCAGACATCTTAGTCCTCTCCTCAAAAGTGATTCTATGTCTAACCCCCATTCAATTCCTCACTGAGCATAGGCAACAATTCGGAACCCCCTCTCTTTCACCCATCTTTCTAAAACACCTTACGCAGGTCGACCCTTGGCAATCCAAATGCTGATTCAGACCATGGGAGGCGCTGTCGTTGGTTTGCGCACTCACTAGCCATGGTGGCACGACCACAGGGCATACATGTGTATCTGTACGGTGAGTTGGTGGGAAAAGGTGTGTCGCAGAGAGCTTTTTGTGGTCCAGGGTATACACTTCCAGAGATCCGTGTTGTGTGTCTGTTGTGTGTTGCTTAAAACCAATACTGCACAAACAAATGCTGTGCAAATGCTGTCGCTTTGAACATGTATTCATCCTCCCTTTTTAATGCTGCGGGGATAGGGCAATCCTGAAGTGCAAGAGATAGCACGCAAGTCAATAAGTCAATACAGACCCTTCATGGTTACTCGGGCAATATGCATGATTGGTTAATTGTGCACCTTTGCTTGGTCTCTTTCAGCAGAGGCACTTCTACTGCTTGGTAAGCAATAACCTACCATCTTCCAAATGAAGCACTCATTGGATGTATTGCTTTACATACAGCAATATTATAACGAAACTGTGAACAAAAACACTGCGCAGATGAGTCAGAGACATCTTCAGATGCCCTCAGCTTTCTCGGCATGCAGGGTCGAGCAAAGCAAGAGGGGCTGAACAGCACGCGGGAACGGCTGGTACGATTTTGTGACAACGCTATGGTTATCCTGTAACTGATGAGTTGATGCACCAAGATGGTACATGCCATCATTGCACACATAATAATACTGTGCAGTGAAGTTGTGCTTTAACACTGGTGCTTAGAATCTGCATGGCACCATGTCAGTCTATGATAGCTATGCTCCATGCTGTCAGCTTTGCATTGTGGCATACGCATCTGCTTTGGTATGAAGCAGCGACGTCTGATGATATATCCTTTGCATTCTTGCCTCTTTTCAGGAGAAGAAAATAGATTCGCTCTCAGCCTTCTTGCTGCTCAAAAAGTAAGTAAATAAACATGTCATTGAGAGCGACCGCAGTCTTCATGTCTGTTATCGTCCGCAATACACACCCTAGCTGTAGAGATAACCTTGCCAGATCAAATCACATTGTCAGATCGACTGCAAAATGAGTCTTATTGAAAATTTGGGGCGCCTTCAGACCAGGAAAGGCCTCCAAGGTGTAAAAGCCCTCCAGCAGAGGAGTGAGTCGTTTGCATCGCTGTGGTCCCTAACGCTTAGAACAGAGTTTATGACTCTGTGCCTGTGCGCTCTCTGTTTATCTTCTTGTGTGTGTGTCTATCTCTGCTAGGGCTACTCATCTTTGTTTAGCTGCCACACCGCTGTCCTTTTCCGGAGCTGGGACCGTTTACTCAGACATTCTCAGTCTCATTGTGTTACATCTTATTATAGCTAGGCGTGCTGAACAGACCAGAGACCGTACACAGTACAGGTTCTTTTGAAGATCCCCTCGATGGTACCTCTTAGAAAGCTCACATGTTGTCAATTGATAATCAAAACCATCAATCAAATCCAGAAGATCACCAACAAGACTGGCACATCCAGTTTGTTGTACATGACATACAGAAACTCTCAACTGTCAACCAACTAACTGCTTGTCACACAATTCGTCGCTGCCACTGATTGGGCGTGACAATCTGCTCTTTTTTGATGTACATTCATATCTACAAGCGACAGCTGGTATTCAGATTCAGAGCAGTTTTTCAATGTCGTTTCTTTTGCAAGGTTTACAAAAAAAGCCTTCAGTCAAGAAGTGTGACTGCTAGCTTGCTCATAAAAAGCAGTTAGTTCATGGAGGAAGTGTGTTTGCGTCTGGGTGGTTGCCTGGTGTGGGCACCTACTTTCTTTTAAGAAAAAAGTAAAGCTTGTTATTGTTCTAGCTTAAGAAATAGAACACATCGTGGACTCCTGTTGGGGGAAACAGAGATGCATATTTCATGTGGAGAGAAATCAATCACGTGGGGATTGACGCAGTGGAAACTTTTGCAACAGCTGTCTCGTGACTTTCTGTTGCCATGCAGGTTTTATGAAGCTCCAGGGCGAGCCATGCGGATTGTGATGCGCTAAAAGAGTTTAATTACACCAATGTCACATTGTCTTAGCCCTCTACAGACATTCTGTACTTGCATAATGCCTACTTTTTAGCAGAAATTTGGTTTGCCAGATGTATGATGCCTTGCACAAAATGCACGTAATACTTCTTAGCTACTATACTTGTCTTTCGAAATCCTTCAAATAGAGTGCGGCCTTGACCTTTTGGTTTTCAACTTTAACCTTCAAATTTGTTTCCAACAGCCTGTACTGCGTACTCATCTAGCTTGCTGGCTGTGATGTCAGCGACAGTGAGCTTTGGTCTAGCCATTGCTCCTTTCAGTGCAGACAGCTAGAGTCAGGGCTTAGGTGTCTTCTTCTTTATTTCCCTGTAGTAATTGTAATATTTTACTCCTCACCATCACGGTCATTGTGCTACGTCTGCTACAAGAATGATGGTTACAATGGTTACATTGGGGTGACCTTCAGTCAGGTCAGCCATTCCTGCTAAAAGTTTTGCCCCAAAGCCGAAAAGTAGATTTAAGTATCCAAAATCCTTAGTTACATATATTTAAGCACCCCTGCACACTCAGTTTTTGGAGGGAGGTGCCCAGATGGGCAGGGTGGACCTGGGTGGAAATCCCTGCCAAAAAGTG
>Ga0307968_1001119_pt1 | contig 21429 bp, 18 predicted proteins | sample OrgLakmetagen650_FD_201834 | JGI IMG/M metagenome (GOLD analysis project Ga0307968, IMG submission 201834) | Saline water microbial communities from Organic Lake, Antarctica - #650 | ecosystem: Environmental > Aquatic > Non-marine Saline and Alkaline > Saline | place: Antarctica: Organic Lake...
GGACTGCACCATGCTGTACAGGAGGAGGCACTCAAATAACAGGGTGAGGGGGATTCGGTTGGGGGGGGGGGGGATGAACATGCAAGGCTTTTTAGGTGAGGACTGCATCATGCTATATAAGAGGAGGCACTCAAATGACACAGGGTGAGGGGGATTTGGTTGCTTGTGTTTTTGTGTGTGTGTGTGTGTGTGTGTGTGTGTGTTTGGACATTAGGTGAGGACTGCATCATGCTGTACAGGAGGAGGCACGCAAATGGCACAGCGTGAGGGGGGTTAGGTCATCTGTGTGTCTGTTCGATCAAATAAATAATTGATTGTGATTGCGAATGATTGGTTGATTTGAATATCGATTGGTGGTAACCTGTGAATGGCGGCCTTGGTGGTGACCTTGGTGGTGGATTTGGTTGTGATTCATTTATTGATTTGATTAATTTGATTGGTGGTGACCTGTGCTTTGGTAACCTTGGTGGCGATTGGTGGTGATGTGGTGATTGATTGACGATGGTGATTAATCGTGATTGGTTGATTTGATTTGATTGGTGGTGACCGGTGACCTTGCAGGAGATAGATGGGTGGTGGTGACCTCTGATTGTTGACCTGTGACAGTTCCCTTCATCATCCAGCGGCGTCTGCCTTGCATGTCAAGTGTTAGGTTGTTGCGTTCAATTTTTTGCTTAGAAAGAGCATGCAATTGGTCAATGCATTTAAAAAGGCCTTGTTGGAAGTCTCTTCCTTCTTAATTGAACCCTCCTGATCCCCATTAATCTTCTTCTTGATCTTCTTTGGTCGGTCACAGCATTTCAAAAGGCCTTATTTTAAATTTGTCTTTCTAAATACACCCTCCTGATCCCTGTAGATCTTTTCCTTCTTTTTTGCGCTGGAGGAGTTTTACGGTGGTTTTTGGCTGCCTGCGTAGCTTCTCTTTTCGTGTATGTCAAAATTTTCGGTTGTTCTTGTAAGGCTGCCAGCTACCCCACTTGTTCTTGCTAGCACCCCATAGTGCTATGCCCCATAATGCTGGCACCCCATAATGCTGGCGCCCCATAATGCTGGCACCCCATATTGCTGGCACCCTATAATGCTGGCACCCCATAATGCTGGCGCCCAGAAACAGGCGATCTAAAGAACATGCTTCCCACTCACACACTCAGTATTTCCATAGCCTGCCTTTTGCGTCACAAAATTACGGCGACCGCATATGCTTTCACATGAGTGCATGTTCCACACTCACACACACACACAGTTGTACCACAGCCTGCACTTTCTCCCCCTAAATTAATCACCCAACGCAACAATTGACGCATATATACACAGACTGTTGGGCCGTACTACTGACACACACACACACAACACACACACACCACAACACACACACACACACACACACACACACACACACACACACACACACAGACACACACACACACCACCACACACAGGACGTCGTCATCAACCTCCCACTCTGAGTTCCGAGTGCGTCTGATGTACAATGAGCAGGTATTTAAATGTTTGCAAAAGTCAGGTGCTTTTTTGGTTCATACATTTGGAAGGCTGTCTGTAAGTCCTGTTTGGGGCAGAGCTGAGCGCTGCTTCAGCTGGGTAATTTATATACAACAGTCAGGTGCTTTTTTGGTTCGTACCTTTGGAAGGCTGTCTGTGAGTCCTGTTTGGGGTGGAGCTGAGCGCTGCTTCAGCTTGGTTTCAGCTTAATTTCAGCTTGGTTGGTTCAGTGTTATCCTTTCGGTGAACCCTTGCGCATTGCGCAGGTGCTCCCCATAAGTGCCATCCTTTGCCCATGAGTGTCATCCCCATTAGTGTCATCCTTCCCAATAAGTGTCATCTTTCCCTATAAGTGTCATCCTTTCCCCATAAGTGTCATCCTTATAAGTGTCATCCTTCCCCATAAATGTCATCCTTCCCCATAAGTGTCATCCTTCCCTATAAGTGTCATCCTCTCCCCATAAGTGTCATCCCCATTAGTGTCATCCTTCCCCGTAAGTGTCATCCTTCCCCATGAGTGTCATCCTTTCCCATAAGTGTCATCCTTCCCTATAAGTGTCATCCTTCCCCATAAGTGTCGTCCTCATAAGTGTCATCCTTTCGGTAAACCCTTGCGCATTGCGCAGGTGCTGCCCATCCCAGGCTGCACCAGCAGCAGTAGCAGCAGCAGCAGCAGCAGCGAGCACGGTGAAGGCACCCCCCCCTTCGATTGCGACCTGGAGCAATTTTTAGAGGTCTCAGCAGACGCTGCAGGGAAGGCCTCTAGTCTGGGCCAGCTGTGCGAAGGTGGCAGTGGCATCAGTGCTGTGTTTGCGGCTGGCCAGGCTGCGCCTGCAAGCTGAAGGTCCAGGAAGGACAGCTTTGGGGCTTCCTGATGGCCAGGCTGCGCCTGCAAGCTGAAGGTACAGGAGGACAGCTTTGGGGTTTCCTGATGGCCAAGCTGCGCCTGCAAGCTGAAGGTCCAGGAAGGACAGCTTTGGGGTTTCCTGATGGCCAAGCCGTGCATGTAAATAAAACAAAGGTCCAGGAAGGACAGCCTTTGAGCTACGTCCTCATTGAGCTACGTCCTCATTGAGCTCCGTCCTCATTGAGCTACGTCCTCAGGTGCAGCCGCGTCAGAAAGGAATGCCGACGTAGCTGGAAGCTGTTCGTTGCTTGTGTGGAACAGACCCAGCCTGGAAGCTGCTTTGAGGGGGGTGTGCACTGCCAGGCAGGAAGGAGGTGAGGTAATGTTACATCGCTATATGTGCCTCTGGGGGGCATCTGAGCGGAAGCTTGGAAAAAGCCTGGAACCAAACCAAAAAGGCACTAGGAAAAATCAAGGGAAAAGGGCTAGGCACTCAGCAACCAAAGTGGCCACACCATATTTATCTGGTTGGTTCAAAAAGGCAGGAAGGAGGTGAGGCTCTGGATGTATATATAGTGTGAGAGCCAAAGTGGGGTTTGAGTGATTCCTTGTACATTTCAGACAGATCTTCCGTGACGGAAGCTGGCTGAATTTGTATATTATATAAGTATTAAGTATGCATTCAAATGACGCCAGTCAACGTGTGCTTGAACCTCAAGACTTTGTGTTAGTCGTGTGTGTGTGTGTTTGTTTGCAATCTCTGTGGGATCAGTACGGAAAAGGTGCCAGTCACAGTCACCCACATTCGTACCCCAATCCTTAGCGTTTGAAAGTTCTGTGGTTGCGATCTCCGTGGGATCTGTGTAAAAGGGCGCCAGCGTCACACTCGTTCGTACCTCACACCTTTATAAAGGTCGTACGTGTGTTTGCTATATCTGTGGGATAAGTATGGATAAGGTGCCAGTCAGACGCATGTTTGCACGTCTCTGGGATCTATATGGATAAGATACCAGACAGACGCATGTTTGCACCTCAGCAACAAGCGAGCTGCTTGCTAAGGGCAAAATGGCGTCGGCTCTGCCTGTGGTCGCTTATTGTTGGAGCCGCATTTCAGGTCGGAAATATTATATGATTTAGTCTTATTTGTGTGATTTATGTGGGAGCTTTTGTCCAACTTACTCCTTTTCTTACCTAGCTTTTGTCCAACCTGCTCCTTTACTTATGTGGCAGTTTTTGTCCAACCTACTCCTTTACCTAATGGCAAAACATGAATTGTGGCAAAGAAGCCAGGCGAGGCCCGTGGAGTAGCACGTGCTACTTACTATTGTTAGAGACTGCATGGCCATTTTTGGTAGCATGTGCATTGTATTTGTTTGTATGGAGTCCTGCTTCCTGTTTAAGTGTATTTCTATTGTCTAAAGTGTTAGCAATTTAAAGGTAAGAACAAAGTTTGCACTGGTAGAGGTCAACGTGCGCATCATGGTATTAGCCACGGAGCTGTTAGATTGGTGTGTGTGTGTACATAAAAGGTGGTGCAGGAACTGAAGGTCACACTTTAGCTAGGAGGCTGCTCTTTTTTTTGGTGGTGCAGGAGCTTGAGGTCACACTTTAGCTAAAAGGCTGCTCTTCTTATGCTGACACTTTTTCTCCTGGGCAGTAGGCAAAGGGCACGACAAAGGTACCATTTCATTGTCTGTTTTATTTATTCACCTATTTATGGACTTATACACTTCTCACCCTGAAGAGTCTGGCCTGCCTGACCACGGGCCACTAGGCTTTCAGGGCAGCTACCCTTCAGGCACTTCATACTTGTTACTTAATTTCGCTTTGTACTTCCTAATTTAATTTGCGAGGCTCTCTGCGTTTTATGCAATGTAGCTATCTTAGTCCTCTTTTGCTTTTACCTACAAGAATGCGGCGCCTCAATGCAATTGCACGGCTTCATGTAAAGTACGTACAGTGTGGCACACGCATTTAAGGATGGCGAGTGACACTATTTTCAGCAGGCTGTCACTGTTTACAATGGTTACAAGGTTTACATAGTCAATAAGTGCGACTGCTAGCCTGCTCATAAGATGCAATTTGTTCGTGGAGGAAAAATAAAGCTTAATAGTCACAATGAAAAATGACCTTCAGCCAGGTTGTTTGGCTGATCGGCTGCTGATTGGTCTTGGTCAGCCACAAATAAATCCAATAGTTCAGAAATCAGAAAGAAAGGGGAAGTCTAGTGTTCTACACAGAAAGGAGATTATAAATATCAAACCTATCAGATCAAGCAAACTTGTCTGAACCGAGAGCACCGAGGGCACCTAAGGGTTCAGGTCAGCACTGTAATAAGTTTGCAGCAGGTACAGGTAGCTGAAGGAGTGAAAGTGTTACTTGGCTAATTATTTTTGTTGTTGGCGTAGTATCAAGGAGAGATGCAAACTCCCTACTACGAGGTTGAGACGAACTGAAACTAATAAATAGAAGGGAGTAAGAGAGGCAGGAAGAGAGCTAGTTGTGTAAAGGCTTGTTGCAAACTGAATTGCCTTAAGGCGCGTTACCTTGCATGTCTAATCTTACTAGCAGGACACAAAGTATAAAAAGAGTGTAAGCAAGAGAAATGAGAAAAATGTGAAAGGCATCCTTCTTTCACACTCAAAACGTTTCCCTATAGGCAGCAGTGGCCTAATATTTGATGAGAAGCTGCTTTTAAAACTTTTGGTGGTCTAATTGGTGCCTTTGGACAAGAAAGGCCTTAAGGTGGCCAGTAGAAAAAAACTTCCAATGACATTACATATCATGAGGCTAACGGACAAGTAAATTGAACTGCAGCAACCGGGGGAAAGTGAGCTGAAAAAAAGGACTTGCACCCTAATGTTGACTCCATCAATGCTTTGTTCAAAGAGCTGGCCTACAAACACCATAAGTGCCTGAAAAAAAGACTGATGCTCGTAATAAAAAGTCGGAATGTAAGAGCTGCCTACTATTTCCTGTTATCTGTAATTGTAGCTATTTCAGGCTATCAGGCTGCAAGCTTAGTTTAAAATATGGATCCAAATGTTACAATATTACTATTAGTTTGATCATACAAGAGAGTAATGCTGACAAAGCGCCATCTAGGCTTGGAATATCTTGTGATAAATGTTGTGCGTACGTCTCTTTTCTCTCAAGAACATAACATACATCACGCGCACGTCCCTAGGTAATTGACCACTTAATCCCTCTCAAACGCGCTCCTCACGTATAACCAGCACCATACACCAGTTCGATCATTCAATGTGTTCGAACGTGCACTTCTCTTGAACTGACACGTACCAGTTTGACAAGTGGGTTAATACCAAAAAAAGGAGCATAGAGTGTCGCCTTTTACCGAAATCAGACGTCCTGCCTCAATGTTCATTGCACCCCTCAGTTGAGGATTTTAGGCTCTGGCTAATATGAGCACAGCGGAGACACAGCGTCCTCAACGCGCACACACTAATTTGAAGGTGAGGCTCTAGCGAGTGTGAGCACAGTGGAGACACATTGTCCTCAATGCACACACACACACACAATGATCTTAGCCATGATGGGCAAAAAGTAGATAAGCGCAGGTGTTTGCTCTTACGTTTGCAACCCTGAAGCTACAGAGAGTGGGCATGGCCGTGTTTTTTATTCCAGTTCTTAAGTGTCGTCGCCTGCCAGTTTGAGATGTACCGCTGCGCACAAAATACAAAGTTACTGCGTGATCTACTATGAAAGATGCTATGCGAACTAATGCAGGTTACCTTGTGAGCTAATATAAGTGACCGCATGAATTATTACAAGTGACGTTGAGAGCTAATGCAAGAAACTGTGTGAGCTAATGCAAGTGACTGTGAGAGTAAATACAAGTGACTGTGTTAATAAGTACAAGTCACTATGTGAGCTTGTACACAACACCGTGTGAGTAACTAAAAGCTACTGTGTGAGCTAATACAGGTTATTGTGTGAGCTAATACAAGTCACTGTGTGAATTACTAACAGTCCCTGTGTGAGCTGCCACAAGTTACTGCGTGAGCTCGTGTACAAGGATAATATCGTGAAGCGTGTACAGAACAAGCTAATAACGGCGGCAGAACAAGCTGATCACAGTGGCAGAACAAGCTAGTAACGGTGGCAGAACAAGCCAATTACAGTAGCGGGCATTTTGTACTACAGCGACCGTTCAGACCTTGAGAAGCTCCGCAGTTAGACCAAAGGTTAGTTAGTGAGCATGCAAATAATTAAGGTTAGTGAGCATGCAACGAATTAAGACCATAGGTTAGTGAGCATGCAAATAATTAAAATTAGTGAGCATGCAACGAATTTAGACCATAGGTTAATGAGCATGCAACTAACCAAGACCAAAGGTTAGTGAGCATGCAACTAACCAAGACCAAATCAAGTTAGCCGCAAACCAAGGACGCCATAGTATAATGCACAGCTTCATCAAAACAGAACAACATATTCACAGTATGCTATTATGGCATCCATTACAATTGCACGTTTTAGACTAGATCATCTAATAAGAACTGTGCACCCCTCCCTCTCCCAGCGTGTCTGCACTTGCGTGGGACTGCATCTCGTACAGCCTTGCATTGCACTAGGTAATTCCAAAAAAACTGCACACCCCTCTCCCAGCGTGCTTGCACTTACTTGAGACTGCATCTCGTACAGCCTTGCATTGCACTAGGTAATTCCAAAAAAACTGCACACCCCTCTCCCGGCGTGCCTGCACTTACTTGAGACTGCATCTCGTACAGCCTTGACAGCGCACGGGCAAAGGCAAACTGTGGGCGCGCAATTGGTATGGAGAGTGAATTGTTTGCGAGGAGTGTGATTACTACGAAAGGCAAAAGCAGATCATTGACATATGTAGGGTTGGCCAAAACCATACATTTATAGGTATATACGGTGTACATACGATAGGTATCATTAGCAGGGGAGTTACCATACATACGGTCATATACGGTGCAGATGTACACTTCTGGCCAACCCTAGATGTATGCATGTGGTACAGAGAGCGAACGTTTGTTTGTACATTTGTAAGTGCGTGCATGCAGCATGAAAGGTAAGTATCGAGCTACAAACAAACCATCAGGCACATACCAAAGTCAGGCCTATGTCTGAGCTTCTAATTAAGCACAGTCATGTGTAGGGTTGGCCAGAACTTTATGTTACACCGTATATACCGTATACACCATATATACTGTATACACCATATATACCGTATATACCGTATATACTGTATACACCATATATACCGTATATACCGTATATACCGTATACACCATATATACTGTATATACCGTATATGCCGTATACACCATATATACCATATATACCGTATACACCATATATACCGTATATACCGTATATACCATATACACCATATATACTGTATATACCGTATATGCCGTATACACCATATATACCATATATACAGTATATACCGTATATACCGTATATGCCGTATATGCCGTATACACCATATATACCGTATATACCGTATATACCGTATATACCGTATGCACCATATATACCGTATATACCATATATACCGTATGTTACACCATAAATTTGATGATTCCCCTGCCACAAACACCGTATATACACCGTATAAATATGGTTCTGGCCAACCCTAGTTTGAAATTCAACCCTACTATGTGACATCCAAAGGCAGGCATCCTCTCCCTCTGAGAACTCGATACACACAAACATACACCCGCACGCACCTGCACACAAACGTGCACCTGCACACACCCGCACATACACCGCACACACCCGCACACAAACATACACCGCACACACCTGCACACAAATGTACACCTGCACGCACCTGCTCTTCCATCCCTCCCAACAGTGCCGTTGCCTCTTTGACAGCTGACTCTGAGGAAGCAACGGACGTCACCCCACCCTCCTGTGATAGGTCAGTACGCAGCTTGCTCCCTACAAGCAATGAAGTTTGTGTATGAAAGCTCAGTACGCAGCTTGCTCCCTACAAGCAATGAAGTTTGTGTATGAAAGCTCAGTACGCAGCTTGCTCCCTACAAGCAATGAATTGTGTATGAAAGCTCAATACGCAGCTTGCTCCCTACAAGCAATGGATTTTGTGTATGAAAGCTCAGTACGCAGCTTGCTCCCTACAAGCAATGGAGTTTGTGTATGAAAGCTCAATACGCAGCTTGCTCCCTACAAGCAATGAATTATGTATGAAAGCTCAGTACGCAGCTTGCTCCCTACAAGCAATGAAGTTTGTGTATAAAAGCTCAGTACGCAGCTTGCTCCCTACAAGCAATGAAGTTTGTGTATAAAAGCTCAGTACGCAGCTTGCTCCCTACAAGCAATGGATTGTGTATAAAAGCTCAGTACGCAGCTTGCTCCCTACAAGCAATGAAGTTTGTGTATAAAAGCTCAGTACGCAGCTTGCTCCCTACAAGCAATGGATTTTGTGTATGAAAGCTCAGTACGCAGCTTGCTCCCTACAAGCAATGAATTTTGTGTATGAAAGCTCAGTACGCAGCTTGCTCCCTACAAGCGATGGATTTTGTGTATGAAAGCTCAGTACGCAGCTTGCTCCTTACAAGCAATGAATTGCGTATGAAAGCTCAGTACGCAGCTTGTTCCCTACAAGCAATGAAGTTTGTGTATAAAAGCTCAGTACGCAGCTTGCTCCCTACAAGCAATGAATTGTGTATGAAAGCTCAGTACGCCGCTTGCTCCCTACAAGCAATAAATTTTGTGTATGAAAGCTCAGTACGCAGCTTGCTCCCTACAAGCAATCGATCGTGTATGAAAGTGTGTGTATGAGTAGGTGTATGAAATTGTGTGTGTGTGAAATTGTGTGCATTTGTATGAAGTTGTGTGTAAGAAAGGTCAGTATACAGCTTGTTCCCTGCAAGCAATCGATTGTGTATGAAAAGTTGCAAAAATAAGATGCACAGCACCTTGCACTGCCGCTGCTCCAGATCTGTTTCGTCAGCCACTCCTACCTTCTAAAGCACCATCACACTCCAGCTGCTCCAGACCTGTTTCATCACAATCTCATTCACTTTGCTCAATTAGTCCAGCCACTCCTACCTTCGACAGCACCCTCATACTGCAGCTGCTCCAAGTCCAATATAGGGACCTCCAAAAAGTCATTCCGGCTGGCAGAGCAGAACAGCTGGTCGGCTGGCACTTCGCTGCTCACCACTAGCAGCACCTACGCGTATGCAAATGCCAAAGGACGTGCAAATGTCAGAGGACGTGCAAATGTCAGAGGACGTGCATGTTGTATATATATGTATATATATATACATAACTCCTTGTACGGTCAGTACGTGTTGTATAACTTCTACGCGTATGCAAATGCCAAAGGACGTGCAATTGTCAGAGGACGTGCATGTTGTATATATATACACACACACATAACTCCTAGTACGGTCATTACGTGTTGTATAACTTCTTGTAGTACGGTGTCATTACAAAGGGTGGTACATCAACACCTGTGACATCTTGCCAGCAGGGTTCAGATCGTACCACAAGCAAGCCGGAAGTCATCGCACAGATCACCCACAACTATGAACAAATGATGGACTGTGTCACGACGTGATGCCACTATGTTATTGCCAACTACGTCGTTACTGCGTATTATTGCAACGTTACGTAACACATTTATGTAATGTATACTGCCAACTACATCGCGGGCACAATAAATGGTGCAATAGGGCGTCCCAGATCACCTTGTTGTTGTCTCACTCATCCACGGCAACAGACATGAATACGTTATGTAATGTAATATTGCAACGTGTCACACGTGATGCCGTTAATGGCATAAGCACAACAGATGGTGCAGCAAGGCATTCCCAGACCTCCTTGTTGTTGCATGGCAACAGACACGAAATTTTGAGTATCATCCAAACGTCGTGGGCAAAATGAATGGAGTAATAGGGTGGGTAAGAGGGCATACCCAGATCACCTTGCTGTTGTACGGACACACACACACACACACACACGCATCCATGGCACCACAATTGATAAGCAACCAAACGTCGTGGGCACAGTAAATGGTGCAATAGGGCGTCCCAGATCACCTTGTTGTTGTCTCACTCATCCACGGCAACAAACATGAATATTTAAAACCATCCGAACATCGTGGGCACAGTAAATGGTGCAATACGACGTCCTAGATCACCTTGTTGTTGTCTGACTCATCCACGCAACAGGCAAAATACTTAAAAACCATTTGAACACTGTGGGCACAGTAAATAGTGTAATAGGGTGTTTCAGATCACCTTATTGTTGTCTGACTCATCCACGGCAAAGGCAAAATACTTAAAAAACCATTTGAACACCGTGGGCACAGTAAATGGTGTAATAGGGTGTTTCAGATCACCTTATTGTTGTTGTCTGACTCATCCACGGCAACAAACATGAATATTTAAAGACCATTCGGACACCGTGGGCACATTAAATGGTGCAATAGGGCGTCCCAGATCATTTTGTTGTTGTCTGACTCATCCACGGCAACAAACATGAATATTTAAAGACCATTCGGACATCGTGGGCACAGTAGATGGTGCAATAGGACGTCCAAGATCACCTTGTTGTTGTCTGACTCATCCACGCAACAAGCAAAATACTAAAAAACCATTTGAACACCGTGGGCACAGTAAATGGTGTAATAGGGTGTTTCAGATCACCTTATTGTTGTACAGCTCATCCACAAGGGTGATGAAGCGCCGGGCTTGGTCGCGTATCTGCATGAGTCAATACATTAATGCATTGCACGTGGAATCAGGTCAGCCGTATCTGCATGTGTCAAGGCCATACATTAATACATTGCACGTAGGAGCAGGTCAGCCGTATCTGCATGAGCCCAGGCAATACATTAATACATTGCACGTAGGAGCAGGTCAGCTGTATCGCGTGAGTCAAGGCAATACGTAAATGCATTGCACGTAGGAGCAGGTCATTTAAACACTCAAACTCCATACACCTGATGCCACTGTATTTTTACTGAGTAGCACGGTTTCACATTGCTCACTTCATGGTCGTGGGTGGTACAGGCATTGCACGAGTCAAGGCGAGATGTCCTCACTTTCTGGTTTTCTCCGGTTTCTGCTTCCTTTCTCCATTCTTTTTATTCCTTGTAGAACACAAAACTCTCTTTAACATACTTCTATTCTAGGTTGCTTCCTGCAAGGCGCTATGCGCCCCAATTCTTGACCCACGACCCAGTAGGCCCTTGTCTTTTCTCGCTCCTGACGCTTGAGACTCTTGACTCTGTCGCAACGTTTGCTGGTGGGCTCGCTACAGCCCTGATGGAGGAGGCTGCAACCTGGCTTGTACACGGCGGGGCACTTGCTTTTGTTCTTGCCGCTGACACTTAACTCCAAACGCCGCCCACCTTTTACCACTCAGACTTTGAACCACTCCTTGCCTCAACAACATTATAATGCACCACTCCATCTGGCCCCTACTTTTCAGCAATCTTTTCCTATGCCGCCCCCCGCTCCACCCCCTTATGTTAATGGTCATGCGGGAGGGAATCGTAGTGGCCCACCTTCTACGTCTGGTGCACACACACATGGCCACAACCAATCTGCTGCAAACGGTTTCCGTAGGCCAGGGTACAACAGCTACAACAATTTCATAATTGCACAAACCACACATAAGACGTGACTGACACTCTCCCTGCCTCCTACCAACCCCCTACACAAAGCACACCCCACCTGCATCGACATTGCAGGCACTCCGGTGATGAAGAGCGTGTGGTAGTGCTGTGCGAGGGCAGTGAAGTCAGCAGGGCCTGTGACTGCCGCGCAGAGCTCTGAAAAGTGGAAGGAAGCGGCTCCTGCGAATGGAGATGAGTTCATGAGCAAAGAGTTCATCCTTGAAGAAACATGACAGCTGCACGCTGCTCTGAACAGTGGAAGGAAGCGGCTCCTGCGAATGGAGATGAGTTCACGAGCAAAGAGTTCAGCTTTGAATCAACATGACGGCTGCACGCTGCTCTGAAAAGTGGAAGGAAGCGGCTCCTGCGAAAGGTGACCAATTTGCGAGCGAAGAGTCAGGAATGAGAGGAGCGTGACGGCCGTGCGTTGTTCTGACAAGTGGAGGAGGCAGCTGCAAATGGTGAGTTTGCCAGCAAAGAGTTTAGGCCTGAGAGAAGCGTGACTCCTTGTGCTTCTGCTTGCACATAGAGCTGTTAACGTGGTTGTGCTTGCACACAAAACCGTTTTAAAGTGGTTCTGCTTGCACATAGCACCATTTTAACGTGCTTCTGCTTGCGTGCTTGCACACAGAACCGTTTTAACCTGGTTCTGCTTGCACACAAAACCGTTTTAACGTGGTTCTGCTTGCACACAGAACCGTTTATACGTGCTTTTGCTTGCGTGCTTGCACACAGAACCGTTTAAACCTGGATCTGCTTGCACACAAAACCGTTTTAACCTGGTTCTGTTTGCACACAGAATCGTTTAAACGTGCTTCTGCTTGCATGCTTGCACACAGAATCGTTAAACATAGCTCTGCTTGCACACAGAACGGTCATTGTAATTCTGCTTGCACCCAGAACTGTTCTTGTGATTCTGCTTGCACGCAGAACTGTTATCGTGGTTGTGCTTGCATACAGAACTGTTTAAACCTGGTTCTGCTTGCACACAAAGAACTTCCTTTCCAGGCTTTTTGTGTAACTCGTGCGCAGCACTTGTCATGCAGTGTATGTAAATTTGCATGCCATCTCCTCAAACGTGATGTTTTCACGCAAAATTTGCCATCTCCTCAAACGTGACAATTTCACACAAAATTCGCCATCTCCTCAAACGTGACTTTTTAACACTAAATTCGCCATCGCCTCAAATGTGACGTTTTCACACAAAACCCGTTCTCCGCTTCTGTACGTTTGTTGCTGCTGGCACCTACCTGGCTGCTCAATCCACGCAGAGATCTTGCATAGTCTCTCTTCTACCGTGATCTGCCTTCGCTTGTACTGTGATCTGCCTTCGCTTGTACTGTGATCCGCCTTTGCTTGTACTGTGATCTGCCTTCGCTTGTACTGTGATCTGCCTTCGCTTGTACTGTGACCTCTTTTGCTGTGTGGTTTCTTCACTTTCAATGTGTGCTCATGTGCTTTTAAGCAACATGACTGACATAGGTACAACACAAAACGGCACACGTACCTCTGGCTGCTTTTTTTACGTTCACTGTGCGCCCAAAAAGAATGGGCACTGTTTCTGCTCCATCTTGAGCTCCCTGAAAAACATGGGTGGTATTCGTGTGTATGTGTGTGCGTGTGTTCATGTGTGTGTGTGTGTGTGTGTGCACGCGTGTGACATATGCACCTGTGTGTGTGCCTGTGTATGATTGTCTGTTCTTGTGAACGTGTGTCAGGGTGTATGTGTGCGCATGTACTCATGTATGTGTGTAAGAGTGTATGTGTGCACATGTGTACGTTTGTGTGTGCGTGTGTGTGTGTGTGCGTGTGTGTGTGTGTGTTTGTAAACAAGAGGTCATCTAAAGCATGCTACCATCCCTGCTGATTACCTTTAGAATGTGCATAGAATCATCTGCATGCCTTTATTTATGCCTCTCAATTTTCACCCACCGTCTACCGTCATTACCTTACTTTCCATTTTAATGAGAGACCCTTCAAGCGTTTTCCCCAAACATAACTCTTCACGCCATTCACGCCAGCATGTACTCAGCAACTCACTGCGTCTTGTGCCTTTAGCCTACGCTCACCCACAAACTGCCTGCACGCAGAATCTTCCACAAATCTGAACACACACATACACATGCACATGCACACACATACACATGCACATACACACACATGTACACACACACGTACACATACGCATATACACATACATACACATACACACTTGCCTGCGTTACTGTCACCCACAGACCACCCAAGTGCTGCTCTGTAGCTGCAGTACACACACATGTACACACACACGCACACACGTACACACACACTTGCCTGCGTCACAGTTGCCCACAGACCACCCAAGTGCTGCTCTGTGGCTGCAGTACACACACACGTACACACACACGCACACACGTACACACACACTTGCCTGCGTCACAGTTGCCCAAACCACCCAAGTGCTGCTTTGTGGCTGCAGTACACACACGTACACACACACACACGCACACACACACACTTGCCTGCGTCACTGTTGCCCACAGACCACCCAAATGCTGCTCCGTGACCGCACTCAGCGGGCTAGCATATACTTGAGAAAAGGCCAGGTCGCTTAGTGCCATGCACTCAGATTTGCTTATTAAAGGATTTAGTGATGATGATGATGATGATGATGATGATGATGGGGGGGAGGAGGAGGATGCTGTCTCTGAGCGTTGCTGCTGCTGCTGCTGCTGAATACCCTGCTGCAGCATTTGCACCCTGTGCGTGGGTCACGGTTGAATGTTGTTGCAGATGATTAATGTGTGTGTGCGGTTGACTGTGCATGTCTGTTGGTATGCTAAATAGTCTGCTGCAGCATTTGCACCCTGTGTGTGGGTCACGATTTAATGTTGTTGCAGATGATCATTGTGTGTGTGTGTGTGTGTGTGTGCGGTTGACTGTGCATGTCTGTTGGTATGCTAAATAGTCTGCTGCAGCATTTGCACCCTGTGTGTGGGTCACGGTTTAATGTTGTTGCAGATGATCATTGTGTGTGTGTGTGCGGTTGACTGTGCATGTCTGTTGGTATGCTAAATAGTCTGCTGCAGCATTTGCACCCTGTGTGTGGGTCACGGTTGAATGTTGTTGCAGATGATCAATGTGTGTGTGCGGTTGACTGTGCATGTCTGTTGGTATGCTAAATAGTCTGCTGCAGCATTTGCACCCTGCGCATGGGTCACGGTTGAATGTTGTTGCAGATGATCAATGGTGTGTGTGTGTGTGCGGTTGACTGTGCATGTCTGTTGGTATGCTAAATAGTCTGCTGCAGCATTTGCACCCTGTGCGTGGGTCACGGTTGAATGTTGTTGCAGATGATCCATGTGTGTGTGTGTGTGCGTGTGTGTGTGTGTGTGTGTGTGTGTGTGTGCGTGCGATTGACCGTGCATGTCTGTCACTATTGCTAAACACCCTGCTGCAGCAAGTTTCACTCAAATTCACCACATCACACACCACACACCACATGAATTTGCGACACGAATATTCACCTGTGCAATCTGTGGAGCTGCTCAGGTTCACCACATGACACGTCACACACCACATAAACATGCTTACACAGATATTCACCTGTAATCTGTGGAGCTGCTCAGATTTACCACATGGCATGTCACACACCACATAAATTTGCTTACACGAATATTCACCTGCGATCTGTGGAGCTGCTCAGATTTACCACATGGCACGTCACACACCACATAAATTTGCTTACACGAATATTCACCTGCGATCTGTGGAGCTGCTTAGATTTACCACATGGCACATCACACACCACACACCACATGAATTTGCTTACACGAATATTCACAAGTAATTTGTGGAGCTGCTCAGATTTACCACATGACACGTCACACACTACATGAACTTGCTTACACGAATATTCACCAGTAATCTGTGGAGCTGCTTAGATTTACCACATGGCACGTCACACACCACACACCACATGAACTTGCTTACACAAATATTCACCTGCAATCTGTGGAGCTGCTCAGATTTACCACATGACACGTCACACACTACATGAACTTGCTTACACGAATATTCACCAGTAATCTGTGGAGCTGCTCAGATTTACCACATGGCACGTCACACACCACACACCACATGAATTTGCTTATATGAATATTCACCTGTTGTCTGTGGAGCTGCTCAGATTTACCACGTCACACACCACACACCACATGAATTTGCTTACACAAATATTCACCTGCAATCTGTGGAGCTGCTCAGATTTACCACATGGCACATCACACACCACACACCACATGAATTTGCTTACACGAATATTCACCTGCAATCTGTGGAGCTGCTTAGATTTACCACATGGCACATCACACACCACACACCACACACCACATGAATTTGCTTATATGAATATTCACCTGTAATCTGTGGAGCTGCTCAGATTTACCACGTGGCACGTCACACACCACACACCACACACCACATGAACTTGCTTACACGGATATTCACCTGCAATCTGTGGAGCTGCTCAGATTTACCACATGGCACGTCACACACCACACACCACACACCACATGAATTTGCTTACACGAATATTCACCTGTAATCTGTGAAGCTGCTCAGATTTACCACATGGCACGTCACACACCACACACCACATGAACTTGCTTACACGAATATTCACCTGCAATCTGTGGGGCTGCTCAGATTTACCACATGGCACGTCACACACCACACACCACATGAATTTGCTTATATGAACATTCACCTGTAGTCTGTGGGGCTGCTCAAGTTTACCACGTGGCATGTTTTGCCTAGGGCATCCACAAAATGTTGAAACATACCCTGCCACATTTATACAACAGCAGCAGTAGTAATGAGAGCAAATGCTTGATTAGTTTTTGGAATACGTGCAACACACTACAACTATTCGGAGGAGAAGCAAATTATCTCAGATTGGCCAAGAAAGCAAGCTTGAAAATGTTTGCCAAATGAGATGGGATTTATAAAGAAGCTTGTGTACTTGTTAGCTTGCAAATATTTCATAACCTGCAAACGCGGTGCAAATAATAAAGCCTGCAGAAAAGCATATCATTCACTTTGCAGCTTCAAATGCAATGACTAATTCAGTGGGCAGCCAACATTGACACATGGCCATCAAACACTCCCGCAAAAAATACAGGCTTTCACACACACACCCACACACACACACACACACACACACACACACACACACACACACAAACACACACATACACACACACAATCAAACATTCAAGCTCACTTATTGCAGCTATATGCCCTGTTCAGCTCGACTTGTGCAGCATACACACACATTAACTACAAACATGCACAGACTCTGATCAAGCTCACTCCATGCTGCAACATTCCCACACACACACACACACACACACACGCCCTCTTCAGCTTGAGCTTACCTTGTGCTGTATTGACCACACACACACACACACACACACACACACACACACACACACACGCACACGCACACGCACACGCACACGCACACGCACACGCACACGCACACGCACACGCACACACACACACACAATCAACACCCAAGCTCACCTATAGCAGCTATAGGCCCTGATTAGCTCAACTCGTGCAGCATACACACAATTTACCTACATACACGCACAGACTCTGATCGAGCTCAATTCATACAGCAACAAACCCCCACAAGCACACGCCCTCTTCAGCTTACCTCACTCAGAAATAAACACACACAATCACACGCCCTCTCAAGCAAACTTTGTGCTGTACTGACCACACACACACACACACACACACACACACACACACACACACACACACACACACACACACACACACAAACAAACACTCATCAGCCCACTTCATGCGGCATTGATCACATACACACTCTCCAGCTCACCTCATGCAGCCCGTGCTTGGGCAATTCGTGAGGAGCTCTGTTAGATGTAAGGACCAAGACACCTGAGACACACACACATACAAAAAGAAGATGTGTGTGTGTACGAGGTATATAGGCACACTTGATTCACACACACATCGTCATACTGATACATACATGCACGTGCACAAACACACGCACGCATCGTCATACTTACACACAATTGCACGTGCACGAACATACACGCATCGTCATACTGACACACACATGCACGTGCACAAACACACACACATCGTCATACTTACACACACATGCACGTGCACAAACACACACGCATCGTCATACTGATACACACATGCACGTGCACAAACACACACGCATCGTCATACTTACACACACATGCACGTGCACAAACACACACGCATCGTCATACTGACACACACATGCACGTGCACACACACACACAGCTACACACACAGTCGGCTCATCAGAGACCAGGGGATGAGAGACAACACAAGCTTTTTTCCCTTGTGAGCGAACCCACAATTTTCTTACTTCCGGGTAACCACTGGCTTCCAAGTCAGCACACAGCAGCAGGAAGCGCACACGAGCACTTCAACAGTCAATCCTTTCCTAATCCATGCCGTTAGTGTTTACACTATTTGCGTTCTTTCTCTTCTTCTTTTTCTGTCAATCCTCTACGACCAATTTAGAAATCCAGCCCGTTCCACGTGGTAATCATGAACCTAACAAACATCCCTCTGCAGCTTGCAATCCAGCTCTCCCACGTTGGGTAAGGTAAATGAGTTGGGTTAGCCAGAATCAGACATATACACGTATATCCGTTTCAAATACGGAATTTAAAGCAAAGAAATCACCGTACATGCGGTCATGTATGGTTTGTGGAAATACACATTGCATATATGGTTCTGGCCAACCCTACTCCACAGCTCTGTGTAAGTTTACCCGGAAATAAGAAAGACCCAGTGCGCTTCTTGCTGCTGTGTGCTCACTTGGAAGCCAGTGGTTACCCGGAAGTAAGAAAGACCCAAAATTAAACCAACAACCGCACCTGAACAACCGGTGATCCACTCCACCACGCCTTTCAAGGCAACCGCTGAAAACACGTCAGCCACCTGCAGTGAATTACCAGTGTGAATTACCACAGTGCGAAATACCACATAAACACGTACATCGTGTTGAAACTTACCAAAGTGTGAATTACCACTGTATAAATTACCACGAGTGAATTTCCACGTTGTGAATTACCACAGTGTGAAATACCACATAAACACGTACATCGTGTTGAAACTTACCACAGTGTGAATTACCACTGTATAAATTACCACAAGTGAATTACCATATAGTGAATTACCACAGTGTAAAATACCACATAAACACGTACATCGTGTTGAAACTTACCACAGTGTGAATTACCAGTGCAAGCGTTGCGGATCTAAGCTCGGACCTTAATTCTTTTGCTCTCTCCTTACAGGCTCTAGAAAAAAGGAGGACCCACGCAGGGCAGTGAGTTCCCATTCCCACACTACTAGGGTTGGCCAGAACCGTATATCTGCACCGTGTATGACCGTATGTATGGTGAATTCCCAGCCAAAAATACCGTATATACACCGTATATACCTATAAATGTATGGTTCTGGCCAACCCTACACATTATATACGCCACTTTGGTGCCGGGCATCATAAAACTCCTCCACCACGGTAGCACAAAAAGAAAAAAGAAATACGAATGAAAATCAGGAGGGATGCAGGCTTGGTTGGGAACCAACTCCTTTAAGGAGGGTCGGTAACCGTACCCAAAAGGGCAAATCAGTTGAGTCATGCATGCGTGATTTTACAAGGCATACGTGCCTGTCATGCAGGCGTGATTTTACAAGGCATACGTGCCTGTCATGCATGCGTGATTATACAAGGCATACGTGCCTGTCATGCATGCGTGATTTTACAAGGCATACGTGCCTGTCATGCATGCATGATTATACAAGGCATACATGCCTGTCATGCATGCGTGATTATACAAGGCATACGTGCCTGTCATGCATGCGTGATTATACAAGGCATACGTGCCTGTCATGCATGCATGATTATACAAGGCATACATGCCTGTCATGCATGCGTGATTATACAAGGCATACGTGCCTGTCATGCACGCGTGCTGTGCGAAGAAAGTGTGTGCTTCACATCACATGCCCTTGAAAAAACAACAGCACATCAATGCACAGGACACTTTTAAATTCCAGGCTGGCCATGCCTACCAATGTTACGAGGACGTGACTCTTGAGAATTGAACAGCAAAAAAAGTGGGATGCATCCTGCCTGCATATGCCTGCCTTGGAGCGCAGGAGTTTGGTCTCCAGCTTGGCTATGTCTATCGTATGTCCTTGCTTTATAACAGCACAACTGAAAGGTGACAATCAAAGCACACAAACAAACTTTACACCCACCTGCATCTCATCAAAGCACAGGACCTTGCTCTCCAGCTTTTTGGCCACACCGCAAGACAACTCAGCAACACTGGAATGTGCACCCGCCCACACCTCCTCAAAGCACAGGACCTTGCTCTCCTGCTTTTTGTCCACACGCAATAACAACTCAACAAACTGCTCCTTGGTAATTAATCCCCTGCCTACTGCATATCACGATGTAAACCAAACTGAACGCGGAGATGTACACCACTCAACAAACTGCTCCTTGGTAATGAATCCCCTGCCTACTGCATATCACGACGCAAACCAAAAAGAACGCGGAGATGTACACCACTCAACAAACTGCTCCTTGGTAATTAATCCCCTGCCTACTGCATATCACGACGCAAACCAAAAAGAATGCGGAGATGTACACCACTCAACAAACTGCACCTTGGTAATTAATCCCCTGCCTACTGCATATCACGACGCAAACCAAAAAGAATGCGGAGATGTACACCACTCAACAAACTGCTCCTTGGTAATGAATCCCCTGCCTACTGCATATCACGACGCAAACCAAAAAGAACGCGGAGATGTACACCACTCAACAAACTGCTCCTTGGCAATTAATCCCCTGCCTACTGCATATCACGATGCAAACCGAAAAGAACACGGAGATGTACACCACTCAACAAACTGCTCCTTGGTAATAAAATTCCATCCCACAACAGCTCACGATGCAAATAAAAAATAACACGGAAGTGTGCACCCACTTGCATTTCATCAAAGCACAGGACCTTGGTCTCCAGCGTTGACACGTCTGACGCACTCTCTAGGAGGCCTGCTGCTGCCAGCGCAACGCACTTGCTGTTAGCAGCGGCCAAAGCTTCTGGAGAGATCCGGCCCATCCTGGCAAGGCTGCGTGTGAATGAAGCGCGTGAATATGAGTCTGTGGGATGTGTATGAGCCTGTGGGATGTGTGTGAGTCTGTGTATGAGTCTGTGAGATGTGTGCATGTGAGTATGAGAGAGAAAGGGATGCAGCCATCCTGGCCAGGCTGCGTGTGGGTGAGGCACATGCGTAAGTGTGCCAGTGGGGTATGTGTGTGTGTGTTTGTGTGTGTGTGTGTATTTGTGTGTGT
>Ga0307968_1001122_pt1:0-20000 | contig 21392 bp, 21 predicted proteins | sample OrgLakmetagen650_FD_201834 | JGI IMG/M metagenome (GOLD analysis project Ga0307968, IMG submission 201834) | Saline water microbial communities from Organic Lake, Antarctica - #650 | ecosystem: Environmental > Aquatic > Non-marine Saline and Alkaline > Saline | place: Antarctica: Organic...
GCGCGCGCGTGTGCGTGCGCGTGTGCGTGTGCGTGTGCGTGTGCGTGTGCGTGTGCGTGTGCGTGTGCGTGTGTGTGTGTGTGTGTGTGTGTGTGTGTGTGTGTGTGTGTGTGTGCGTGTGTGTGTGTGTGTGTGTGTGTGTATGTGTGTGTGTGTGTGTGTGTGTGTGCTTCCCGGAAGTCTAGAAAGGAAGGCAGCAATCCGTGCACACCCGAAGCGGGTCAAGAAGGGCCCTGTCGAGAATCCATTTGGAATAGGTAGCCGGGTAGACTGACCTTCAAATAATAAATTAATATTAGCTCAGGACTGATCTCGAGAGTTTGATCTGGATATCTGGGGAAGGAGAGGTTCCGTCCAGAGTAGTAGTGATGAGGGGCCGTTCTCCCCTGCTGTGGACTTCCAGGCCATCACCGATTTTTTAAAATGTTGGGCTGACAACTCTTTTACTTTCGCGGTATAATTTATGGTGTGTGAATTTTATTAGTAAGCCAGCAAATTTTATAGCTTACTGCTTCAGTTACCAGTAAGCTACGTAGTAACCGAGGCTTACCAGTAAGCGGTTCAGTAAGCACAGATCTTGGCCAAACATGGCTTACCGGTGTGGCTTACTAGTAAGCCAGCATATTTAAAGGCTTACTGCTTCGGTTACCAGTAAGCTATGTAGTGACCGAGGCTTACTGATCTGGCTTACCAGCAAGCGGTTCAGTAAGCACAGATCTTGGACAAACATGGCTTACCAGTGTGGCTTACTAGTAAGCCAGCTTATTTAATGGCTTACGGATTCAGTTACCAGTAAGAAAAAGAAATAGAAAAAACTACGCAGGCAGTGAATGCCACTCCCCACATTAATTAAGGAAAAGGAGCCACTCTGGTACTGAGTACCGTAAAGCTCCTTCAACGCGAAAAGGAAAGGATAAATCAATGGGGATCAATAGGGTTGCAAGCTTGGCCTGAAACCGGCTCCTGCTGAGAGTTGACAATAGTACTAGAAAGGGCACGTCTGGTATGGACAAGTTTAGCAGCAAAGTTTACAGAGTGCACATGGAGCTTGGAGACAAGCTTCTTAACTCTTTGAGAATTGAGACCCAGTTCCTTGACAGGCTTCAGAGTGTGAGTGTTGTAGATGGTGCCGCCCACACCCAAAAGGATGATGTGGAGAGTAACGGAGGCTCCTTGGAGAATGTTGCAAAGGTCTTTGTGCTGTTCCTTTGCGGCATTCAGCTGGTTCTGAGGTCTGGTGTCCTCACAGTACTTGATCTCGACAAGGTGGATGTCACGCCGAGTTATGCTGAGGTCTTTAGGTCGGTGCTGTCTGGGGTTGGTGGCTCTACTGGTGGCTGGCGGTGCTGCTGAGGTGCTCCCAGTCTCCCTCAATTGCTCCCTGCCACTCCGAAGAACCCACCTCCCTGCAGTAGTTTGTTGTTTTCGTGTTTTTGCAGCTATGGGAGTAACCAGCACAAAATCTGGGCGGCTGGAGGTAAACCTGTCTATATCTGGGAAGCGAGGTGGGAAGAGCCATTTGGGAACAATTCTACTTTCAGCTGTTTCAGGAATCTGGAGATTTTGCATGGTCATCCGTTTGTTGCTGCTTATATCTTTGGAGACGATGCATGATCCTTAGGAGCCTGTTTTGCTGATAGCCTTAAAGATCATGCGGCATGCTATGTTGTGTCTTTCGGTGATCATGTTCCTTATTTGCGTGTGTTGGCACCCAGAAAGGATGTTCAGGTCACTGTCTACTTGTGGGCAGAGGGGGCAAGTTTGACTTGTTGAGAGTATGAATGATACCGCATGTTTTTGATTATATAGGGTGCCTGTTCTGTATTTCATAATGATACATCTGGTCTTAAAGGGGACATCGGATGATGTTAGGTAAGCATTGCTAGTGGCTCCATTGGCAGTGCCGTCCTTTATGAGGGTCTGGTAGTACGCATGGTAGTTCGTTTCAGTTTTGGCATTTCCCAGTTCATGGAGAAGATGCATGTGTGCTTGAAGGGTGTCACGGTGGTTTGGTAGGTACCAAAGCTTTGGGGTAGGAGAATGGGCCATGCTTGTTGTATGGGTATGATTATGGGTTTGTGTTTGGTTTTCTATGTCTTCTTTTGCAAGCCAGTGGATGTTGTAGAAGGGATCTCCTTTAGGGCCTGCTGTTTTGATGGAGGTGTCTGCAAGGTCGGAGTAGGTGGTGGCTGACTTTTTAGCAAGGGCGTCGGCATGCTCATGACCAATAATACCGGCATGGGAATTTACTTTGATGAAGTGGATGGGCGATGGTGATTGGCGGATTGCTTTAGCAATGGATTGAAGGACAATTCCTTGGATGTGGTGGCGATGGAGATTCGGGTGTGGCAGCTGTTTTTTGATTTGGTGCAGTGATGTAAGGCTGTCTGTGGCTATATTTGAGTAGCCGTGTATGACTGCAGCTGCTATAGCTGCTAGCTCTGCACGTGAGATGGTGTTAATTATACCCGTGCCTTTTGGTTTTACATAGTGGGAAACGTTTAAGTGAGGGTGGTATACGCCTGATCCGGTGTCTTGCCCTACTTCATTCTTTTGGAGGCTTCAGTGAAGGTCCAATTCCGCCAATATTTTACCTTACGGGTTAGGTTTTGGCTGGAGCTGGTTTGGGGTGCTTCGTCGATATTACAATTATGAGGTTGGTCAGTGCTAATCAGGGCACTTGTTTTATCTGGGCCTTCTGGGGCTTGAGGGTGGTCATTGGGTAGCTTATTAAATTTGTTAAGTCGTGAGTGTTGTCCAGAACTTAAGGCTGTTTGGTAGGGATGGTTATGTATGTTTTGAATTACCCACTTTGCCTCAGGGATTTCTTTGGCAAGTTCTTTTAGCCAGTCTTTGTTGTGAGCATTGAGGCAGACCCTGCCCTTGGTGTTCCATATCATGGCAATGATCTGTAATTCCCAGGAGTGTTTGGAGAGTGGTATTTGTATGTTTTTCCAGAAGGGCACCTTCGCATATTGGAGTTGGTCTGATGGGATGGTGCCCAGGAATTTACATATGTGTGGGTATTTGCAGCAGAGTGATGCATAGGGATTTGTGGTCATTTTTTTATTCCAGGAAGGGAGGAGCATAAATGTGGCTGTTTCCTCTGTGCTGACAGCAGCAGAGTAGATGGCGTGTTTTGTTGCTAAAAGCACAGTGTCTTCATGGTAAATGGGATGGCAGATGGAGAATTTAGAAAATCGGGAGGAGAAGGCACTGGTTTGCCCCAAACACTTTGTCCCTTGGGTGCTCACTCCAGTAATGGGGGAATTTGGGGTCATGGTCAAGGAGGGATGCCATTTTTTCTTTAGTGACCAGGGCCCACTCTTGAAAGGCGGCGGTAATGTGGGAGGGGAGTATCCGTGCAAAAGAGTCTTTGGTTTTTTTGTTGGTATGTTTAGAGGCAGAGGTGTCTTTACGTGCAATGCGATCTACAAGATATGATGCAAAGCTAATAGGAGGTTGGACGTGATTGTGAAGACCGCTGCATTTTGCCCTGTCAAAGGCCTTTCGTAGTATGTTAAGGCGCTCGGGAGTAAGCACACCTTTACACTTTCCGTCGATATTGTAAATACCGTGTCATAGCAAATCACCGTCACTGCAAAATATAAGACTCAGCACAACAACCAGCTTACTGAACAAGACATAAAGAAACTCTCAACTGCCAACCAACTTAACTGCTCTGTCACACGATCGTCGCTGCCAACAATTGGGTGTGACAACAGGCTACTGTATTAGTGCTACTGTATTAGTACTTCAGGAAGCATTGTCACGCCCAATTGTTGGCAGCGACGATCGTGTGACAGAGCAGTTAAGTTGGTTGGCAGTTGAGAGTTTCTTTATGTCTTGTCCAATAAGCTGGATGGCCAGTCTTATTGATAATTGATAGCCCTTATCTCAAGAAACCCTGTACCGTGTAAGGTCTCCAATTATATTTGTTCGTTCAGTCATATTAACATTTTTTCACAATGAGGCCTTGGTCCCAGCTCCAGGAAGGAGCAGCAGTGTGGGAGCCAATTAAAGATGAGTGGCACCAGTAGAGACACACATACGTGTGTGCAGAGAGAGAGCGCAAGGGCATGAGCCAGAGAACTGGTAGAAGCATTAGGGACCACAGCGAAGCAAGCTCACTCCTCTTCTGGATGATAGATCCACCTTGGAGGCCTTTCTTGGTCCGAAGGCGCATGCGCAATCATTGGTTGTTGTGCCGAGTCTTATATTTTGCAGTGACGGTAATTTGATCTGACAGCATAGTGTCATCTGGGGAGGATAGGGTACTCTTTACTTAATACTTCATGAGATCAATGGTTGTGATCCAGTACTCACAATGCCCTGTGGCCGTAGTACCAGCCTGTGGATTGGTGGGTTGGATGTCAAAGCTATGTAGTAACCGAGGCTTACTAGTCTGGCTTACTAGTCTGGCTTACCAGTAAGCGGTTCAGTAAGCACAAATTAATGTCAAACCCTGGCTTACTACCTCTGCTTACTAGTAAGTGATCAGTAAGCGGTAGTTACTGGTAAGCCGTGCGTGGTAAGCGCCTTCAGTAACACATAAATGTCCGCTTACTAACCTTGGTTACCATGGCTTACTGGCCATCACCGCTTACCACCGCTTACTTTATGGTGGTTACCATGAAGCCAGGAATTGGTAACCAAGTAGTAAGCATGGTAAGCCAGGCTAGCACCGTTCTCCTATATTCCGATGTGTGCAGGCAGATAGCTGCTTGAATTCTTAGCAGAATGACCCTTTTTATTAATGTAGGGGGTTAGGGAGGGGGGTTGGGGGGGGGGGTGGTCATTTTGGGCTGGAGGCCTTAACTTTGGACGTGCCTGTCTACGATTTTTGTTTTGCTTGATGCCTCCTGTCACACCATTATATTGCCCCCGCCCTGATGCTGCTTGACTAAATCATTTTCAATTAATAGGTCCTCTGCCAAATTGATTGTGCGATAGTTTTTATAACATTTACGACACTACTGGCGATAAAGCCTTTCCAACCATAGGAGAGGCAACCTTCACGAATGCATGTAGCCTTAACAAACAAGCCTCGGTAAAGTTATAGAATGCACTGTTTGAAAAGGAAGAAGGTTGTACACGATAATATGAAGGAAAAAAGTCCATTACTCAGTTTTAGCATTTTCATCTAACAAATCAGCAAAGCACCTGCGTTTACATCACTTCTCCTACTTTCTTCTTGAAAAGTTAGCGCCACAGCCCAAAATGTCTAAGTAGTTGGCTGCTTTATAAAAGCTCCCTGCCTCCTGGCTCCCTCCCCCCTGCTGCGCGCCTGAGCTTGCTGGGTGGAAGGCCATCTTGATCTGCCAGCCTGCCGAGGAAAAGGGGCAGAGCACTACAGATATAAAAGGCAGGCGACAAAATGAGCAATCATACAGACTCCTTATCACTAATTATAAGTTATAATGAAAAAGATGGGAGTTTGATCCTTCGAAAAAGGATACGGAAGTCATTTCTAGATGGCAGGTTCTAAATCCTCCACCAAGATCTAAGACGCACCTAGCTCTTTAATCTGCCTCTGCGCATCAGCAAGCTCAGCCTTGAGCGTCTCAAGCTGGCTCTCTGCGCTGGCTGCTCGCCTTGTTTGCACAGCAGCTGCAAGGTCCGCCTCATCCACCTGCACAGGAAAGGGAAGAAGAGAACACAAGGGTTGGTTGGTGCATACAAGCAAGATAATGATTCGGCGACTTATTGATAGACAAGGAAAGAATGCAATCACTTGAAAAGGCGGGCTTTGGTGTACCAAAGCCACAGATATGCAGAACGTTCCTGTTGGTGTGAGGCAAGAAGATGGTCCATAAGCGCACCGTACCTTACTCTGAAGCTCCGCGACCATGGCAGGCAACTCTCCTTGGGGTACATCTCTAACATGCGGTGTGGAAGGCTGCAAGCAGAAGGCCGTGTGCAGCAAGTGAATGATCAATACACCTCAGGTGACTGCCTTGTACCTCAGAGCAGAACACGACCAGACCTAGCCAAGCAAACGACTTGCGTGGTGATTCAATAACACTAACTCATTTAATGACCCTTCTCTGCTCCTGCCGTTTGCACAAACCAAACGAGACCTCGCAACTCTGAACGTGACAACAGCTGGAAAGGAGGCTCCTTCCAGAGATGTTTCCTAGCCTTTTGCTTTCTTGCTTGTGCCCTTTTTGTCAGCTACGGTGAAAAACAGTTTGAGGCACTCAATACCTCTTTTTAATCGAAACAAAATATATTACCACTCTTTCGGTAGCTCTACCTTTTGCTTGATTGCCTGTAACTTAAACTATATGTGACCCAAAAGCGTGTGCGCCAGCCTGCCAGTATCAGGCTTCACAAGTCAATTTTTTTACACAAGCAACCCGTTCTCTGACCAGACAAAGTGATCATAAAAGTACTATCTAGTTTTGGCAGCGTAATACCCCTCACAGGATCTATCCGTTTGACTGAAATTGGTATTACCGAGAATTTGATTTTGCAGGCAGAACAAATTATTCCAGTAACCAATTCACACTGGGTAATCTGGTTTAGTATATACATGTGTATGATGAGATCCTGTGCCGATCTCTAAAGTATGCAGTGTCAACAATACAGTTGCACGTAGCTGTCAGACCCGACGTACTTGGAAGCGTGTGCCTGATGCTTTGAGCTCATCATCAGAACGAGCAAGAGCTAGAGTGAGCTGGATCTTTGATTCCTCAGCTGCAGAAGCACGCACTTCCGCTACCCTGCATAAGTAAGCAGGCACATCATGCTGTGTAGGTGGACAAACAAGGAGTGAAATAGTTGATGAACATCCTCCAAAGAGGTCCGAGCTTTGCAAGGTCCTTTACGTAACAGTCAGCTGAGACATTGATTTCGGAGATGGTTGCGTGTGATGATGAGGCGCCTTTGCCCGGGATTGCTATTGCATGCTAACACAACTACAAGCTTCCGGTGGACAATCACTATCACTGTCAGTAACAGGGTACTTTTAAAGCAGACTGTTTTTGAATATCGTGCTCAAACTCACGCATACGCTGGCAAAGCCCTACACAGGCACCAGCTTGCGTTCCTTCATTTGACGAATAAAGTTAATACAACGACCAGTCACTTACAACTCGTTTTTTTGAAGGTCAGCGTCACGATATGCACACCTGGTTTGAACCGCAGCCGCCTCCACTGCCTGCACCGCTTCCAATACTTTATGCTCTGCAGCCTCCTCCCGAGCAGCCACCGCCGCTGCCAGTAGACGCTCGAAATCACGACACAGCTCACTGTCATCAGATTGTGCTGCTGCATGCGAAGATTTCTCAGCCTGCAATTCTACCTACGTATGTACAATTGAGAGGTAGGAGTCATAGGGTCCAATCGTCCAGGACACAAAGTGATTGCTTGACAATCAACAGCACAAGCTTGCAATGCTGTTGTGCATTTTCAAAGCTGCTCCGCCCTACCTGGAACCTGTTTCATTCGTGCTTGCATGTCGTTAGCTCACACTTGTACATTTGGTAATTTAAGAATAGAGACCAGGTTCCTTTTCCTCGCCACTGAGTACTTAAGTATGAACACAAGCCCTAAACTCGTGTTCATACTTAGCCCCACTTGTGTTCATACTAAGCCCTACTTGTGTTCATACTAAGCCCTACTTGTATTCATACTAAGCCCCACTTGTGCTCATACTAAGCCCCACTCGTGTTCAACAGCTTTTTGGTGCAATAGAACAGCGAGGCAACCTCTTTACCACACCTCAGCTTCAATCTCACCTCAAGCCTTGCTACCCTCCTCTCAGCCTCGCTTGCTGCAGAGCTTTGCGCTTCAACCTGTAAGCGTGTTTGTGTGTATTTGTGTTTATGGGCGTGTGCGTCAGTGTGTATGTGAGTGTGTGTGTGTGCATGCACATGATTGGTTGTGTGTGCTGGGTGTATTTATGTGGGTGTATGTATGCAAGACACAGAAGACAGGGATGGGCTGATGTGCCAACGTAGGGCTAATTTAACTCAAAAAGGGAAATGAAGTGTTGTCATTGATATCAGGTCATATTTCGCATACATATACGCAAAAAAATAGGTAATTAGAAACGAGCAGCACAAGAGCTGCGGATGGTTTTTTACAATGTCATAATCTGTTACATTGTCACGAAAAGCAAACCTGTGCAATGGTTGCCTCGTTAGCTGCATGTGCATCCGCAAGGCAACCTTGCAGATCCTACAGGCAGCCAGCACAAAGAAAAGTGGGGTGTGTCAGCAAGATTGTCGCTTGAAGATGTACATCACCAGATTGCCTCTTCTACGCAATTGCTGGTAGATAATGCTGCAGCCTAGTGAGTGTTAACACTGTTAACTTAACAGTCATATACTAGGGGCTTAAGTAATGTCCATGGGTGCTGCTGCAGTGCTTTGAAGTGCCGTGTTCTAACCTGTTTCAGGATGCTAGTGTAAGGCGTGTTATGGCATCAATGACCACAAGTAAGGGTGCCAACCCGTCAAAGCCTTTCAAGTCGAGTCAATCATCAGAGTCACTCGAGCCTTTAACACAAGCACACACTCACAGCTAGCGCCTGAGCAGCTTCAGCAGCAGCAGCCTCTGCGGCAACAACTCTATTTTGGGCAATGTCAGCTGAGGCACGAGCCTTGTCAGCTTCAGCCTGTCAATGAGCAAGCAGAGTAAACACAATAATATGCTTGCAAGTGCAAACGGGACAGGGGTTTTGGATCATCTTATAGGATAGCTGCTGCTCAACTATGAGGAAGGCAACCACAGCTGGCCATGCATATTAAAGCCAACCAAAGGCCACTATGCCAAAACTATTCAGGCTACCCTAAAATGATCACTTTGTAGGCAAAGCTGACGGATTATTATTTACATACAAGCTCTATTACTCAGATAGTAATTAGAATACATAGAAGTGTCAGCCTGTGACACAAAGTTTGCAAAAAGCAGTGCTGCTTAATCCCCATCTTGCTTATTGTAAATTACACGCTTTCACCTATTTACAAAACCTGCCTGAGCCAATTCAACTTGTTCTTTGAGCGTGTCTTCATTCTTTTTGAAGTTGCGCTGAAGGCCTAAGAACTTTGACTTCCGTTCTGCAGCCTCAGCCTGCAGCTGCCTGTGAGGGGTACAAAGAGGGGAGAGAACAAGGAGCGTCGTTTGAAGGGCCTTGTTTGAAAAAGCCTTTGTAGACAAGCAAAATCGTAAGGCTGGCTTGATTAGCGAGCTCAGCATGGGGAAACAGATGCACGTGCTCACAGACATAGGCAGGTAGGAAAAAGCCCTGTGACCAAATGTCCAAAACACGACAGCTGTCTTTATGAGAAGCCCAGTGCTGCAGCAGTTTGACTGTATTTGTGTTGCAAGTCGTGTGTTTGAGAAGCCCAGTTGCTGAATGCAGTTTGTCTGTATTTGTTTTGCAAGTCATGTTTATGAGAAGCCTGGTGCTGCATGCAGTTTGACTGTTTTTGTGTTGCAAGTTTTTAAACGCCTTCCACCTGGATTAAGAAGGAGGATGCATAAGAAGTAACTCACCTTACTGCGTCTTCTTGCGCCCTTTTGGCCTCTTTGGCAACAGAAGTTTCTTTGCTTGTCGATTCTAGATCTTGCTGCAGTTGTGTGATTGTTGCCTGCAGCTGTTGCACCTGCGTGCAATTATATGCAATCACCGTACCTTCCCTATAACACCCCGCATAAATATAATTTTTGCCCTGCGAGGTAACTGCGGTAAGCTTTAATATAGTTTTTGACCCTGTGGGTGCAGGATTGGTGTAAATAAAGTTGTTTGGGTCGCTACTACAAGTCACGAGCGATGAGAGGCCCCCCGACCTCCTCCCGACATCCTCTCCGCCCCCCTCCCGCCCCAGCAGCAGCGACAGCAGCAGCAAGTGGATCAAGCTAAGCGACAGAGGCAGGAAGCAGCGATGAATAGGCATCCTGGCAGGCCAAAGAAAACCTTGGTTTTGGAGGACCAAGCTGCAATGTTTGCGCACGCAGATTAGAGCCTGGCAGCTAGCAGATGAGCAGTTGGAGCAGCTTGTGCGGCAAGCAAGGTCACGGACCAGATCTGCCTGCACCCAAGCTGAACCATCAGCACGTGCAAGCACAAGCACAAGCAAAGCACCCAGCAGCAACAGTGAGGATAGCGAGGAGAGCGCCAGCAGCAGTGATACTTTTTGGGTGTAGCAGAAGCAGCCGAATAGGAGGGGAAGGGCAGCAGAGACCGTAGGGCAGTAGAGCATAAAAGAGCATAAAGGTTACACCACATGCAAACAGCATGATGACTTTCCTTTTCCCTATTGTGGTCTTCTCTTTTGTTCAAAGCTTATTGGTGCTGAACAGGGCTAGAAGCCCTGCGGGATGACAGCGGTAAGGGCAAAAACTGTTTAATTTTGGGGTGCGGGAAAGTGCAGGATTCAATAGAATGTTTCTGAAATTTGGGATGTGGGATGAGTACAATAAAGGTACGGCATGTGCAATTATATGATCATACATTATATGCAATATTATGCAGCTGTTGCACCTGCATGCAATTTTATGCATTAGATTTCATGCCTACCGAACATGCTTCGGTCATTATTTATCATACACTTTGGAGACGTGGTATAGCCCGGAGAGCTATAGATGAAACACAAGGACGTGAGGAAAAAAAGGCGCAGGCGGTGAAGCCTTTCACCAATATTCAGTAAGAAAAAGGGAGCTACTAGGAGTACATGACACATGAGCACAGAGCACAGAAACACTATTCAGGCATTTACATTCCAACACGTACTAGTCAGTCGCAGGCAGGTGCTTACTTGTGCACGAACGCCCTCAGAATCTGAGCAGGATGCTCGCAACTGTGCAGCCTTGTTGTGTGCACCTGCAGCCTCCTCCTGTGCAGCTTGCAGCAGCGAGTGTAACTCCTGCTCTCGCTCTTGTGATTTGGCTGCTGCTGACGCCAATGCTTCCTGTGTGGTGCCGTGCGTCAACAAGGTTGCCCAATTGAGATTGATAAGAACATGATCACAGTCGACCAGAAGCAGAAATGCACGCATATTCCCAGTGTTTATACGGTAATATTAGCAGGGGAATTTCTGCACATACGATTGCAGACGTGAATGTACCGTTTTAACCAATCTTGAATGTGATACTATGCCTGGAAGCAATAGGTGCTGGTAGGATGGTAAACTGAGATATATCTTCCAAATTGTATTGTGGTATGTGTAGATGAGCGAACACAGTCCTCCTATGTGTAACAGTGATGGCGTTAAAACGATCTCGCGATGGCATTTGAACAATCTTGCGATGGCGCTTAAACGAATGCTCGAGCACAGCCGCAGATCATTACACTTTTAGGTAATTGAATCATACTCGTCCCTTATTTATAATTGAACTTCTCCAGTTGGAGGTCAGGCTGAGACAGACAGTATGCAAAGCAGGACCAATCCTGTTCTCTCCCCCTTTTCACCCCACAACTGGATTGTTTGTAAGACCTGTGTGCTTTTCTCTGTCCATCACAATGACAAATCACATCGCAACAAAAAATGCCAACAAAACCTCTAGCCATTCTTTCATCTTCCCTCTACACTACAGCCAACTCCGATTCACCTGATAGCTGTGCTTCTCTGCTCTGGCCTGAGAGGACATGTCAGCCTTTAATGCCGACAGTGCGGCCCCTGCTGCGTCCTTCTCCATTTCTAGGCTGCCTTGCAGCAATTGCACCTGCAGCCACAGGGATACACTCAAGCTTGACCTTAGAAAGGTCCCTTAGAGGAAATAGCAACCCTCAATTTATTCCTTGCAGCAATTGCACCTGCAGCCACAGACGTGCATCAGGCTTGTCTTGACCTTTCCTCGCTTTTTTTGCAGAAATTTAGCAGTTAATCGAGGCAGGCTGCCCACGAAGCAGTACCTTACAATAAGAGCAGCGTCTTGTGTGGCACTAGAATCTCAAGCACTAAAGAGAGCACACTATTCCCTTTGGCGCTTAATTTGCGCAAAAAAAGCTATCTTATCTACTAGGCACAAAAACATGATGTTGACTGCGACAGCAGAAATGGACAAGCACAAGTGAAGAAACTCTCGTCTAACTCCTTGCAGATAGCGATAAGCAGCCAAAAACATGTATTGGCATCTACCTAACACCAACACACCAACCAAATGGGAGCCGTGCCAATTAGACGCCAAAGTATGGTCAAACTTATTGGCGACCCACAGCCCTCAGTCATGCAAATTGAAATTGCAGACACCCACCGCACATAGTACACAAGCTCACCTGGCTGCGCAGGCTCTCCCCCTCAGCCTTGGCTGCTTGCAGCTCCTGCAGCTGCCCTTCAAGCACAGCCACTCTTGCTAGCGCTTCTTGGTGCTGCTGCTGAGAGGCATCCAGCGCTTGCTGCAGACCTGCAGGTGGTGATGAGTTAATTGACACCATGTGATACAAGCGACACACACACGCACACACACACACAAACGTAAAGAACCCTGACTGCCTGTTGGCCTCCTTACACAAGGGTCAAGTGTATCAGATGTTTGAGCACGTTAGATTGGAACTGAGCAGGGGAAATTGCCCACGTTGCGGGGGTCTTGGTTGACTGCTTCCTTGTGACGAGAGGACGTACTTTCACATGATGTACTGTGCAGGTCGATTCCCCACTGCTGTTGTGTAATAAGGTTCAGAGGTTGTGGCTCCTGGTGCAGCTGCCCTGCCCAAAACACAAAAGCAGACGCCTAATAGAGAAAAGCACCAACCCTACCAGTCACAAACCCACCAGAAGTCTGCTCCTTAGAACTGCTCCTAAAGTCAGAAACCTCATGCTCAAGCTTCTTGCGCTGTGTTTGCGCCTCATTGCATGAATGTCGAGCCTGCTTCAGCTGCTGCCGAGACACTTCTATCTGCGCATGGATGCCAGTTTGAGGGGCCGAGTTGTACGCAAAAATTTTGTTGGTACCTAAATGACACTCTGATAGCTTGTGTTACTGAAAGCACAGAATGAGAAGTGAATGCACCTAAGAACAAATCATAGCGGTGCTTTGCACTCCTTGCATGTGTGTTCATGTATGTGTGTGCCATCAACGCACCAGACAAACATTTGTTTTGGAAATTCTATGCCAATTTACAAACTTAAATGAACAATAACACACAACATACACACACCTGTTCCTCATACTCCTCACGCACTTCAGCCAGCTCAGAGGCATGGGCCTCCAAAGCAGAAGACATTGAGTCGCGTAGCTGTTGCACCTACGTGAATGTGTGTGCGTGAATGTGTGTGTGCGTAAATGTGTGTGTGTGTGAATGTGTGAGTGTGTGTGTGTAACACCAGCATGAAATTGCAGTGCTATAGTTATGCAAAACATGACATGAGTTTCCTGAGCACACAGATGCCTTGATGGGCGTAACGGAGATGATGCAATAAAAGGAGACAGAAGTTACGAACCTCGACAACAAACGCCATGCACACACAACAGCTGTCACCCAATCAGGTCCCATCGACAAGCTCATCTGTAACTCAGAGCTGCAACGCATTCACACGCCAGGCTTTGACCTCCTCCAGCTCCTGCATCAAGTCTCACTTTCAATAGGCCCCGATCCCACTCACACGTTTCAATTAGAACACATACACCCACGCACCAAAGTATTAGCCTCCTCCAGCTCCTGCATCACGTCTCACTTTCAATAGGCCCCGATTCCACTCACACACCCCAATTAGAACACATACACCCACGCACCAAAGTTTTCGCCTCCTCCAGCTCCTGCATCACGTCTCACTTTCAATAGGCCCCGATCCCACTCACACGTTTTAATTAGAACACATACACCCACGCACCAAAGTTTTAGCCTCCTCCAGCTCCTGCATCAAGTCTCACTTTCAATAGGCCCCGATTCCACTCACACACCCCAATTAGAACACATGCATCCACGCACCAGAGTTTTGGCCTCCTCCAGATCCTGCATAAGTCGTCTCTCCCCGGAGCTGTTGCTCTGCAGGGCCTGCGCTAGCTGCTGCTGTAGCAAAGTTACCTGCCCCTGTTGGAAAGACGGCAGAAATCAGGGAAATGTGGATTATGTTTGTCGTCGGACTTCAGGAGGAGGTGACTATTTCAGGGTGCGGTAACAGAACAAGGAACTGCTTTTAAAACACAAGAGATTCTCACATTTTGAATGCTGTACTATGAAAAGAAAAGACACCAAGGGAATACGATGGTCTGGTCGGAGGATAAGCTGCATATGTGGCCCACCATGAAAAGTGGCACACACACACGCACACACACGCACACACAAGATAGGAAGGAGTAGCTAGCACAGCCGACTGACACTGCCTACCTGATGCTGTGCAGACACCTGTTGATGGGCCTGCTTAGCCTCGCCAAGCCCAGCCTCAAGATCAGCTACTAGTTGTCGCGCCTCCGCAAGAGCTCGTTCGGTAGCTTGGAGCTGCCCTTGCAAACGCTGCAACTCCAAGGCTGCTGCCTGCAACGCGTCATGTGGTGTTTGTGGGCCTTTGTGTTCATGTGGTGGTGTGGTGGTGTGTGGTTCAATGGCATAGGAGCTGCACACATTGCGTCACGTGGTGCTCGTGGGCACTTGTAATCATGAAATGTCGGTAGTCCGATAGCACATAAGCTGCACATTTAATTCGCTCACTCTGTTCTTCGTAACCATTAAGCAAATAGTGCACAGCATTTTGAGTGTGACCACCTTCATCATGAGGGAATGCTCAACGCACAATCAGCCAGCCCCCCGAGGATCGTTCATAATAGAATGTCTGTTCTCAGATAAATTAAGGCCGTCAACAACTACCTGACTGCTTTGGCCCTCTTTCTCTGCCCCCTCAGCAGCTTGCTTTGCCAGAACCTCGTCCTTCTCTGCGTTTTTCTGGGTCAAAGCCTTGAGGCAGTTCTGGGCCTCCTGCGCTTGGGCCTCTGCAGCAGCAGACCTTTGCGTAGCATCGGCGACCTGCAAGGATGCAAATCATCCATCAGGGGGAAATACATCTAAAGTTCGTTTTCACCTATGTAGGTAGGCGTCTGCCATCTTCATATTAAAGTATAAAGGCGGGTTTGACGTAAGCTGTTGCTGCCTGTCAAACGCTGCACCCAAAACAGTCCAAGCTGTGACTACTCTGAGCCCAGCCCCCCCCGCATATCTGTAGGGTTGGCCAGAACCGTATAAATGCACCGTATATGACCGTATATTTGGTGAATTTCCTGCGATACCGTATATGCACCGTATATATATGGTTCTGGCCAACCTTACATATCTGTAACACACATGGCATCCAGATCTCTGCCACCTGTACCTAATGCTCTCAACCTCAAGCTCAAAATAGTCCCTCTCAGTCCACGCGCAGGCAACCCAGCGCCTTCCCTGCTAATTACACACGCACACTACACACTCCCTGCACAAATTGGGAAACATATTTGTGAAGCAAAATATGACGGCCACAACCAGACTTCTGTCAAAAGAGGCACTGGCAACTGGCAACACAACTTGCACCTCTCCCTCCACACAAGAGTCACTGGCTACCCAGCTTGCACTTGGCTACACAACTTGCACTTGGCTTACTCCACACAAGAGTCACTGGCAACACAACTTGCACCTCTCACCTCTCCCTCCAAGACCTCCACACGCAATGCCCTCTCTTTCAAGTCTTCTTCCAAGCCCGCCCCTGCCGCATCCGCCTTGAGTTTCAAGTCTGCCACTTGAGCTTCCAAGGCCAGCACCTGCGTTTGCAGCTCAGCTGCACACTCCCGTAGCTCTTGCTTCTCTTGCTCGCCAGCAGTGGTCACAGCTCCTGCCCCAATCGATCCAGCTGGTACACTCCTACTCTCACTGTTGCCTGACACCCCTCCACTGCCACACAATTGAGCACCCTCAGGCACAGGGGGCCCAGTACCAACAGCAGCAGCAGCAGCAGCAGCAGCAGCAGCAGATCCCACACTGCAAGATCCCAATAGAGCGTCGGTAAAGCTAAAGAGGTGATCGTGCGCACCAGCACACATAGCCTGCTCTAGAGGGTACAGGTTAGCCTGCAACTCACACGCAAGGCGTGCTATCCGCTGCTGCAGCTCTGCGTGCGCTGGGTTTGAGCCTTCTGTGCATTGCTCCCCCTGACGCTGTTGCTGTTGCTGTAGCTGCGCTGCCTCAAGCTGTTGCCTCAGCTGCCCCCTTTCCTCTTCTCCCTCCTGCTGCTGCGCACTCACTTCCTGCAGCTTCTTTCTCAAGTCAAGTGCCTCCGCCTGCAGCTTTTGCCCTGCAGTTGCGAGCTGCTGCTGGACATCTTTTAGGTCAATTTCTAACTGTGCTATGTGAGCCGTGGCCTCTGCATGTGACGCATTTACGACTGAACTCTGCTGCTGCTCCTGTGTGCATGTGAGTGTGTGTAGGTGTGCGCGCATGTGTGCGTCTATATACCTGTGCTGTGTTTGTGTGTGCCAAGGGAATAAACTTCTGCTTGTTATTAAGGATGTTAGTAAGAATGCACGTGAGAGGACTTGGTAGGTTTCTGCGTTTGTGTGTGAGAATGGGTGTCCCAGGTAGTTTGAAACGTACGTACGTGCAGGCCACAACTGACAAGAGCTCTACGCCCATGGCACGCAAGCACAGACAACTCAGCAAGACGTTTCTTAAAACGTGTGTTACGGACAACTTACCTGCTGCAGAAGTGCCTGTGTGCGCGTGAGCTGCTGCTGTACCTCCTGCACCTCTCTCACTGATGCCTCCTTCTCAGCAAGCAGAGCCTCACAGTGGCCTTTGTGCTGCTGCTCCTGCTGCTGCTGCTGCTGCTGCAGCTGCAGGACCTGCTGCAACTTCTCTTGGGCCTGCGCAAGCAAACCATTGGGGCACTGAGTCTTGGTTGAATTCGTTTGAGGGGCCACATGCGGCTCACATAAGCGTATACGAATTGCCAATCATGAAACCAGTCGGGGCAGAGACTGTTATCTTTTGACTACACATAGTGTACTTGTGGTCTAAGCACACATACGCACACACACACATATTTAAGGAGGGACAGAGATCCTGCAACACACGGAGCCACTGTTTTTTGTGCAGCACAAGCACCTGTCGCTCCATCTGCTCAAGTTGCTGCTCCATTTTTAGCAGCTGAGCCTGTGCTGCTCCAGACGCTGCTGCTGCAGATGCTTCTCTCTCTGGCTGAGGATGCTGCTGCTGCTGCTGTTGCTGCTGCCCACTGCCATTGCTAGCCGCTTCACCAGCATTGGTGTCAGCACTCAAGTTTCCTTGCTCCTGCTTAAGCGCGTTCAGCTGCTTCTTCAATTCCACCACCTCCTTGGCCTTTCGTCTCCCTGCCACAGGCAGCAAAAACTAGTTATGACACCCTTATCTGACTGGTTACGTAGCATTCTAGGCACCAAAAGCAAGCTCGCCTTCCTCACGCTTTACGCAGACAGGGACCTGTACGCTACCATGGACTGCTTACTGTTTAAGGTAACGGAAATAAAATGCTCGTTAGAGAATTAAAAGAGAGAGAGAGTGGTTTAGATTGCCAAGCCTTGTTATATGTACTAAGAAAAAGAAAAAAGACTGCATGACATTTATGAGCTGGCCCGCGTGACAACCACATTGTTGTGAGTTCCTACCTGCCCCGTCAAGGCGCTTTGCAGTGTCATGCAGCTCTTGCACCCGTTCTTGCAGCTTCTGGTTGGATTCCTGCTGGCTTGCTAACTCAGTCGCCTGTTACATGTGTATGCAATCGCGTATGTTCGTGTATGTACGTCCACGCGTGTAACGTTTTTCATAATTATTAATCGTGTATGTGCACATCATTTGCAGATTAGCCCTTGCATGTTTGTATATATATATGTGCGCACAAACAGAACGTGCATGTATACACATGCTTAGGGTTGGCCAGAACCATACATAGATACGGTGTATATACGGTATTTTTGGCAGGGAGATCGCCAAACATACGGTCATATATGGTGAACATATACGGTTCTGGCCAACCCTACACATGCTGCACACTTGCCTGTGACGTCAGCAGCTCCTGCAGCCTGTGCACCTCTTCATCCGCTTTGCTGCCGACTGTGCACGTGACCTGCGCAGCTTGCTTGGCTGCATGGTCTGATGCAGCACGTGCAGCGTTTGCTGCCGCCATCCTCTCCTGTTGTATGTTAAGGGAGTTGTGCACGCTTGCATTGCTGTGAGGAAGCAAAAACTGTGAGGAAGTAAAAGCTGTGAGGAAGCAAAAGCTGTGAGGAAGCAAAAGCTGTGAGGAAGTAAACACAGAGGCATCAGGCGTGGCAACAAACAGTGATATGCGAGGAGGGTGACATCCCACCGTAACATCCAATTGTTAAATCCAATCGTGACATCCAATCGTAACATCCAATCGTGACATCCTATCGTGACATCCAATCGTGACATCCAATCGTGAGAACAAGTTGCTCTATTATGCACGAGGGCGGGTGAAATAGGTTACCAATAAAACCAGGAGGAGAGGAAATAAACACCGAGGCATCAGGCGTGGCAACAGTGATATGCAAGAAGAGTGACATCCATTCTTTTCCATCCATAGTATGACTATTTGTATGGCCTATCGTTGCTCAGGGATCATAGCAGCGTCAGGCACTATTACTCCCTGTGAGTGTGCCTTACACATACATGTCCCCACTACCACCCCACGTGCACGCTTACTACTTTTTGAACCCATCACTCATCAAAGCTATAACTTTCCTCGAGTATCGAAGACAATTTTGCTCAGCACACATGAACTCACTCACCCACCCACCCACAAAAACAGACACAACAGACACACCCACCCACCCACACACAAAAACAGACACCCACACACGCGTGTCTGGCTCGGGGCAGCACACCTGCAGGTCTTCGAGCTCGCCTAGAGCATCTGCTGCGGCTTCCTCCACTGCCGCCAACCGCTCTCTCAGTAGCCCATTTTCTGCGCGCAGTGCTTGCGTGGCTGCAGAGGAACTTGGGTGGTCATTCCCCTGCTGTATGTGTGATTGGATTTGGGTGTTGTTTGCATAAACGTGTGCGTGTGCGTGTTTGTAGATGTGCGTGCATGCTTTGAGTAAACCAGACACACAGAAGCAATCTAGCCTATGAAAATACAAATAAATATACAAAGGAGTGGCATGAATCAATGTAGTTACATGCGGTTATATAAAGCAGGACAACAATAGTGCATGTCAAGGACAGCAAATAGGGGGCGGATACCGGCGCAAACCGGCGCTTCTCAGCATAAACTGAATCGACTTATCCTTTCACCACGAGTGCGAGCAAAAATCATTTGGCGAAGGAGGATGTTGGTGGATAGGACTGAAAGCAAAGGAAATAATGCATACACCTCACATCTGGAACAAGCTCAGACAAGGCCAAATCCAGATGCTCAGGTAGATGAGCAGCTTTGCATCACTTTTGTGCAATTTCAACGCCACGGTGTGCCTACCTGAGCGGTAGGTGCACTGCCACTCTCTCCAAGGGGCACCTCATCAAAGCCGTCTGACTGGCTGACCTCATTCCCTTCCCTCGTTTGCCCAATTTGGTTCTCTGGTGCCAGGAGGCTGTGGAGCTGCAGGTATTAAGAAAAGGAGCTGTGAGAAGAAGATGGTTAAGAAACCGTCACCGCTCACTGACCATTTATCCTGAAAAAGAGATTTTGTGGTAGTTGGTTGGCAGGGTAGGTGATTTGGGAATATATCTCTCGAGCTTGATTCTCTGGTGCTGGGAGCAATGGAGCTGTTGTAGGTGTTGCGAGGAGTTCTAAGGCACACACATACGCACAAATGGAGATAAAGGATCGCGTAAGAATTACATCGCGGAAACGCACTAATTTGATGTTGTCTAGCAGGAAGAAAAGGAAAGAACAAACGCAGACAGTGTAAACACTACCGGCCATCCGGGATTAGGAAAGGATGTTTTTTTGTGTTCTGCACTACCACTCAATGAACGCAGAGACACACAACATCCCACCTGGAGAATAGAATAAGAGGAGCTTTTCAGTGGGAATCAGGTGGTTGGGAGGCAGAAGCCCGCACACCACCAGGAGTATTGCTCATATATT
>Ga0307968_1001123_pt1 | contig 21389 bp, 21 predicted proteins | sample OrgLakmetagen650_FD_201834 | JGI IMG/M metagenome (GOLD analysis project Ga0307968, IMG submission 201834) | Saline water microbial communities from Organic Lake, Antarctica - #650 | ecosystem: Environmental > Aquatic > Non-marine Saline and Alkaline > Saline | place: Antarctica: Organic Lake...
AGTTCAGGGGGGCTACGACAAAACTAAAATAGGAAATGGAACATAGCAACGGGTTAGCAACTAGAGGTGGTGTCAGAGTTCAAGGGGGCTACGACAAAACTGAAATAGGAAATAGATAATAGAGTTCAGGGGGGCTACGACAAAACTGAAGGGGCAGCGGAGAGTGGCATGGTATTATTTGAACAAATGGAACCATAAGGAACGAGTAACTTGCTTTTGAAACGGGCTGTGGTATGATAGGTAGATGCTATGAATACGGTCGGCCAGAAATGTGCATACCTATATGCTGTAATCACCGTAATTATAAGAATAAGAATTATAAGATCCCTTAAAGAAATTCCGTATATACACCATATGCATAGCGTTGGCCCGAACCGTACATGGAATATCTCGAATCTCCATATACTGCATAGGCGCCGTATTGCTGGACGCATGGTCTGGGCCGACCCTACGCATACGTGTATGGTTCTGGTCAACCGTGGTTATGAAGACAGCAGCACTGTTAAAGTCAGTCCACGGTCTTGCGACAAAGGCTTATGCTTAGGCACGGTTATCAGATGCCGATCTGGAAACAGTTAGATCAAAGTATGCCTAGGGTTGGCCAGAACCATATATATATATACGGTATTTTTGGCAGGGAGATCACCAAAGAGGTATACGGTCATATACGGTGTATATATACGGTACTGGACAACCCTAAATATACCATAACTGGAATGCAACTTATGTGAGTGCCGCTGTGTACGCACTAGTAAGGATGTACAACTTTCAAGACTCTCACTGTCAGAGCACCTAGTACTGCTCATCATTCAGACTGGCCCAAAATCCGATCAGCCAGACGACCTGGCTGAAGGTCACCCCCTATTGAAACCGTTATTGCAACCACTCACTGTCTGCAGACCACTGACTAAGGCAGTCCGACCAGCAGAACGACCTGGCTGAAGGTCACCTCTCATTGTCACCGATTGCAATCATAAGACTGGCCCAAACCATAGGCATAACTGACACGCAGAGCAAGGAAAAAGACATGAAATGAGTGTATAATGAATGTATGTAGCATTGGCCAACCCCCCTTACTGATAACATGAACTTATGCCTATTCTAATCAAAGGTCAAGGTAAGCACATTGTATTTAACTTCTTCCTTGGTGCACAAAAACCTAACCTGTATATGTCAGGACCATGAACTCGAACCCCCTCCTTGCGTCCAGCAAAGGGCACGTGCATGCACAGATATCTTAAACATTACTTCTTGGCGAACATCAAACCAAATTGTTGGCAAAAATAAAACCAACTCAGTACTACTGTTCGGCAAACATCAAACCACACGGTTACTCCCCTACATATGTACGTATGCATATGCTGCACGCTGTCAGGTATGGTGCCTGAACCACCTAACATCCGTACTCCCCAAAGGTACATGCACCCACCTGCAAGGGCACTCTGAGCTGGTGTGTGTGTGCGCGTGTGCGTGTGTGTGTGTGTTTGTGCGTGTGTGTGCGTTCTCTCCTGGGCCGCTACTGAGCTCTTCCTAACTGTATACCTGCTCACCCTTTTCAACTTCACACCCCTCTCACCTGCAAGGGCACTGAAATCTGGTGTGTGCGTTCCCTCCTGGGCTGCTACTCAGCTCTTCCTCAATATACAACTGCTCACACTCTTCAACTCCATGCCCCTCTCAGCTACAAGGCGCTGCAATTTGGCGTGTGCAGCCTGTCTCCGAGTTGCCACAGAGCTCTTCCTAATATGACTACGTAAACTGTAACAATACATATAGGAATGCAATTCCTAATCTTACATCTCGAGTATGCCTTCTACAACGCGCTGCTACATATACGCTCCCTACAAATGACTCACTTGTAGGTGCACTCTGATCTGGTGTGCGCAACCCGTCTTGGGTCGCCACAGAGCTCTTCCCATCTAACTGCTTACACCCTCTTATAATAAGAAGTGACTCACTTGTAGGTGCACTCTGATCTGGTGTGTGCGGCCTGTCTTAGGCCTGCACTCCACCACAGATGTTTTGCTGTCTGGGTCTCGCCACAGCAAGCGGAATTGTGTGCACGCGTGTGACGGCGCCTTGCCTCCTGTAGCTTTGCTGTTACTGCTCACGCTGCCTGTGTGTGTGTGTGTGTGTGTATGTGTGTGTGTATGTGTTAGTGTGCATGCCTGTGTGTGTGACTTTGTGCATGTGTGTGTATGCATGCGTGTGTGTATGTGTTAGTGTGCATGTGTGTGTATGCATGCGTGTGTGTATGTGTTAGTGTGCATGCCCGTGTGTGTGTGCATGTGTGAGTGTGATTTTGTGCGTATGTGTTTACGTGTGCATGTGAGTGTCGACCTGAGTCGACAAGACTTTCAATAGCACTACTGCGTGCATGTGTGTGTGTGCGCGTATGTGTGTGCGTGTTTGTGTGTGCATGTGAGTGTCGACCTGAGTCGACAAGACCTTCAATAGCACTACTGCCTTTACACCCAGATGCAGCAGTCCATTACATTGTTGATGTAGCACTAGACTTGGGGGTACATTCAGGTGTAGAGATCCATGTAGATGTAACATCTACTTAAGGGTACACCCAGGTGTAGCAATCCATCACAATCCATCACCCAGGTGTAGCAATCCGTCACCCAGGTGTAGAAATCCATCACACTGTCAATGTAGCAATCCATCACAATTCATCACCCAGGTGTAGCAATCTGTCACCCAGGTGTAGAAATCCATCACACTGTCAGTGTAGCAATCCATCACACTGCTAGTGATGCGATCCATCGCAATTCATCACACTTTTAATGTAGCAATCCATCGCAATCCATCACACTTTTAGTGTAGCAATCCATCGCAATCCATCACACCCAGGTGTAGCAATCCATCACACTGTTAGTGTAGCACCACACGCTGAGGTACACCCAGGTGTAGCACCCCCTTACATGATTGACAATTAATTCAAATTTAGTGCAGCACTGCTTCAAAGGGTGCCACCCCATTCAGATGAAGCGCGCCAGTTAGGTGTAACACTCCATTCTAGTGTACCTAGCAATGCACTCAAGCGTACCCTTCATGTCTGCCCTGTAATAACGAGTCTGGTCTAACGCACAAACTCTGATGTATCTCTCATGGTGTTGCCAAAAAATAACTTCTCGCCTTATGCCGTGCTAGCATTGTCGTTGTTGCAAAGATCCTGCTCTAATTACCCTGCATATGATCTACCCATCTCTTCTGCATCAGTGCAATCCTGTGTTTCTTACTATTGGCACACCACTCGTGCATTACTTTGCACCACCACCTCATCTAACAACAACAAGATATATCAGAATGTCTCCTTGCACCACCAGATTGTCCACCTCATTTACCACAACAATGTCTCCTTGCACCACCAGAATGTGACTTGCACCACCACCTCATCTAACAACAACAAGATATATCAGAATGTCTCCATGCACCACCAGATTGTCCACCTCATTTACCACAACAATGTCTCCTTGCACCACCAGAATGTGCCTTGCACCACCACCTCATTTAGCAACAACAAGAGATATATCAGAATGTCTCCTTGCACCACCAGATTGTCCACCTCATTTACCACAACAATGTTTCCTTGCACCACCAGAATGTGACCTTGCACCACCAAAATGTGCCTTGCACCACCACCTCATTTAGCAACAACAAGATATAAGATATATCAGACTGTCTCCTTGCACCACCACCTCACTTCACAACAAGAACGTCCCCTTGCCTATCACCAGCCGCAAGTGGATATTAACGGTGTCACCTCGCACCAAACCACTCTGCACACTCACCACGTCACGTCCATCCTATCATATACATATACACGATAATGCCCACAACACCGTCTCACCGTGCGGCACAGCATTGGCGTGGTTTGTTTTGGAATCCCAATCCATAGGCACGCTTACTTCCAAGCAGTGGACCCCCTCACATAGTGGAGCCCCTTGTTGCTGCTCCTGCTTCTGCCCCTGCCCCTGCCCCTGCCCCTGCCCCTCCTGCTGCTGCTGCAGTTCCTCATCTGTTGCCACTGCACCCTCACTGCCCCACAGAGCAACCTCTGCATGAGGCACAGACTGAGCTGTCGAATGCAGCTCAGATTCCGTCTCAGGAAAGGCGCCCAGCACGCGTGCCACGTACAGCTTTTGGCACAGCCTATCCTGTGTGTGCATGTGAGTGTGTGTGTGTGTGCATGTGAGTGTGTGTGCGTGTGCGTGTGCGTGTGTGTATATGTGTGTGGCGTACGCGTGTGCATGTGTGTATGCGTGCGTGAGGTGTATGTGTGTACGTGCAGTTAGCAAGACGGGAGATCAGTGTGTTGTAGATTTGAAGCGCGGAGGTGCAGCAGCATACATGAGATTGAACTATAAGTAGTAAGTACCCCCATGTTCCTCTGCTACTATGCACTTGGCCATGAGGAGCCATTAATACTTATCATTATATCGCACGCACAGAGCCGTCTTTCTATCAACGAGTGCATCAAACCACGTGTGCATGTCAAGCCGCGGGTGCATCAAATAAAGGGTGCATGTCAAACCGCGTGTGCATGTCAAGCCGCGGGTGCATCAAATAAAGGGTGCATTAAATCACGGGTGCATGTCAAACCGCGGGTGCATCAAATAAAGGGTGCATGTCAAACCGCGTGTGCATGTCAAGCCGCAGGTGCATCAAATAAAGGGTGCATTAAATCACGAGTGCATGTCAAACCGCGGGTGCATCAAATAAAGGGTGCATCAAACCACGTGTGCATGTCAAACCGCGGGTGCATCAATTATAGGGTGCATTAAATCACGTGTGCATCAATTCACGGTCGCAAACCACGCAAACGCAAGAAACAGACAGGGCTGCAGCCAACAGGGCTGTAGCAAGCAAGCATGCACAAAGAGCAAACATCATGAACTCCCAACACCGATACGTTTTGTAGGAATGCACGGACTAAAAGCTTTACAACTCCCTTAGTCTTGATAAGAGTGAGGAGTAAGGTTTGCTGCCTGCGTAAGAGTTCCTACACCCCACCCCACCTCCAGCTGCTTCCCCATGCGGCTTGCCGATTCTGACGACCTTGCCAGCAGCAGCAGCCCAGAGACAGGCTTGTCCAGCCTGAGCACACAATCACAAGCAAAGCAAAGCACGTACATACGTACGTAAGCGATTTGCAGGAAACAGCATCAACGAACGAGTTGGATCATGCCAGTAGCAGCAGCCCAGAGACAGGCTTGTCCAGCCTGAGCACACGGCTACAAGAAAGGTTGTGGGGAGCAGCATCAGCTATCGAGCCAAATATTGCCAGCAGCAGCAGCCCAGAGACAGGCTTGTCCAGCCTGAGCACACGGCTACAAGAAAGGTTGTGGGGAGCAGCATCAGCTACCGCGCCAAATATTGCCAGCAGCAGCAGCCCAGAGATTACCCTTAAGGGTACCTGCACATTGTGGCATGTTGGTTTGCACACTGCCGCTCCCAGGCACACACACACACCCAAATAAACTAAAGAAGTGCAATCTACACGAGCGTCAGGGAATTGTGTGCAATGCCTTTCTAAAAGAAGTAAGATGCTCAAAACAAAGAAACATGCGAGGGGTAATGAAGTCCCGAGCATTGATGGAGGACATGAAGGTCGCCACTGCTGGGCTGCTAAGTCCTCTCACGTCACCTGGTGGAATCCGACGTGCAATTTTTGAAAGTTTTGCCCGACCACGGACCACTAGGCTTTCTGGCAGCTACCTTACTGCCTTTCAGGTGTACTTGACCGGCCTTTTGATCAATGCCTTTTGACCAATCAATGCCGTCCAGGTGTACTTGACCAAAGCCTTTTGATTGCATCTCACCCTACACCTCACAATTGCGGCCTTTCCAAAATTGGTGTATCAAAAATTTAAGAGGAAAAGGTGTCAAACAAACACACACCTGTAGGTCGGCGCACACACACACACACACACACACACACACACACACACACACACTCCTGTGGGTCAGCACACACACACACACCTGTAGGTCGGCATCAGGTTGCCAAGATCTGGGTGCTGGGCTTGCAACACCCCGAGCACTGTGTTCTTCCGGTACTGTCCCACCTGCAGCATTGGACACAGCATTGGACACAGCATTGGACACAGCATTGGACAGAATTTGTTTACCTGTGCATGTTATGCGTGTACAATATGATGACACACAAGAGATAAGATGGGAAACGCTCATGCACACCCACATCCCCCCCACCACCCACACACACACGCACACTCACCCGATGCTCAACATCACAACACACACACGCACACTCACCCGACGCTCAACATCACAACACACACACACGCGCACACACCACAAGCACATCCGTACGTACCGTGTGTACAGGCATGCAAGCAGGCTTGAGCACTGCCACAAAGTCTGGCGTCTTGGCCAGCACCTGAAGCGTGCAAAGAATAGCAGGCTGCTGTGTTTGTACCGATAACAGTTTGTCTGTAAGTGCACACGACTGTAACACGTGGCAACACTCCGTACGCACACGATTGAAACACGTGCCAACATTCTGTGCGCACACGACTGTGACTTGTCGTGTGAGAGCACACGACTGTGACTAACATGTGGCAACACTCTGTACGCACAAGACTGTAACACGTGGAAACATTCTGTGTGCACACGACTGTGACTCGTCGTGTGAGTGCACACGACTGTAACACGTGGCAACACTCTGTACGCACACGACTGTAACACGTGGCAACATTCTGTGCGCACACGACTGTGACTCGTCGTGTGAGTGCACACGACTGTAACACGTGGCAACATTCTGTGCGCACACGACTGTGACTCGTCGTGTGAGAGCACACGACTGTAACATGTGGCAACACTCTGTACGCACACGACTGTGACTCGTCGTGTGAGTGCACACGACTGTAAAACGTGGACACACTCTGTGCGCACGGGAAGCAGCAGCAGCCCCTTGCGGTCGTGTCTGGGAGCAGAAAACGGACTTTGGGATTGGTTTGATAAATCATTATACAGAGACAAGCCTTCTGGATTGACAGCTCATTTCCACAATAAATGGACACTGATGAACAACAGCATATAATCCCAAAGCAGCCCCTGTTACGACCTCCACAGCACGCGCTGGCTGTAGTGGTGTACTATGCACATACAAACACACACACACACACAGAGACACACACACGCAAGCACATAATTGTGCGCACATATACACTCACAAATCAACACATGCACACGCACACACACACAGGAACATACACACATGCCAAAGCTGCCCCTCACCTTTACCTCCCCAGCTAGCACCGGCGGCTCATGTCGATGTATCAAATGGCGCACACACATGCCTGAGCCGAGGGGGCTATCTGCTGGCAGGATGCGGCTAGGCACACTGTTCTTGTTGGGTCCCTGGTCAGCAGTCAAGGGGGGAAGTGCGCGTTATACATTTGTGGGAAGTGCGCGTTATGTATTTGTGGGAAGGCTTTAGCCCTGCTATTGAAAGCAAAGAAAATGAAGGGTGAGTGAATGCAGGAAAGGTTGCATGAATAGGAAGTGTACATTAGAAAAAGGGCTCCGTCCACCGATGAGCGTCAGCACGTCAGCACACGCAGTAAGGAAAGACGTCAGCAAGGAAAAGGAGAGGTTCCAAAATTTGTGCTCACTCTTGCCGGAGGGCTGCCAAACACAATGATGGCGTAAAAAGTTAAAGACCCCAGGAAGTTTGTGCACACAAGAGTAGGGTTGGCAAGACTGAACATGTACACCGTATATGACCATTTGTACGGAAACTACCCTGCTTATAATATCGTATAGGTTTGCACAAAAATTACGTATATATGCATGTATGTACGGATATGGCCAACCTTAGCACAAGAGCCGCAGCCCCACCCACCCTATATGGCCAACCCCAGCACAAAAGCCGCAGCCCCACCAACCTTTCCAGTGCCTTTTCCAGGCGCTTCAATCCGCAAACGCCCAGCAGCAACCGCACGCTCATAGTAGGAGCGGCTGTGTGTAATTTGTGTTATTTGTGTATGTGCGTGTGTAGAGTACATACGTATGTGTGTAGGGGGGGGGGGGGGAAGAGGCGTATGTATGTTTGCGTGTATGTGTGCTTGTGTGTTTGTGTGGAGGGGGTAGGGGGGCATGGGACGAGCTCTGCTTTAATTGTAAGACAATTGTGCGTGAAGAACCACCTTGTGTTACTACAGTCCAGTGACACATGCAGCGATAGCTATAACCAACAACTTGTAAGTGGTTCTGCACACAGGCATACCTGAGAGCAGGGAATTCTTGCGTGAACAAGTTTACCAGGTTCATGCCGTGCCACCTGTATTAATGAGGTGGACAGGGTGAGGTATGAGTTGCTTTGACAGGCAGCTTGATAGGTAGGGGCATCGCGTAATTGTTTGTGTGTGTATGTGTGTACATGTGCGTGTTTGTGTGTATATATGTGATGGTGTGCGCGTGTGCTGCTCGATGGGTTCCGTTGATTGTACAAAAAATCGAGCAATTTGCCTTTGTTCTTTCCACCGTCCAGCAACCATACTTCATTTGTTCGGCGCAACATTGTTCTGCTTATAAGCTATCAGGTCACAGGTATGATAAAGCCTAACGCCTTTGTGGGTGGTCTGTTTCATGCGGCCGCCAAAATGATGCAGGCAGGGGCTTACGTGTTAGCGACGCTGCCTGTAGCTTTTTCATGTACACAGGTGCTAGAGTGCAGAAGGAGCAGGCTCCTAACATCATTTATGAACTGCGTACCTCAGCTTGACAAAGCATTTGAAGTCAAAAAAGTAGGGCTGGACCTGCGTGCAAGCACGAATAATTTAGGTGTCCTGCAGCAAGGATCCCACATTGTTGTTCCATGCACAACTGAACAAGCAACCCAAACTCACAAGCCTGAGGTGGTCCACTAGAACGAAGTCCTCCGGCCGTGTGGGTGTGTCCGCTTGTTCGCATTCTGACATTGCAATATCTTTTTGCAAGAAATAAATTCTAATATTGTACAATGTGCAATGTGTTGATCTGCAAAATGCCAAAACATAGGCTAAGGACCGTAGCAGCAGAGCACTGAACAGCACTCATCAAACTGTCCAAAAGGAACACAGGTAATCAAGATGTACTAGCACGCCCTCTGCTGGGCGAAATTGTTGAATGCTTTATTGTGTGTGCGTTCAATTTCGCACACGTATCCTAGAGTCATGACGTTTGGCTCATGCAAAGCGCTTACATGCCTGCACAGAATACACGTTTTCATGCCGCACATGCATTACACACCTACATTTATTTGCCTGAGTATTTCACACTAATCGTGACAGGTCGTGAATGCTGCATGCTCGCGGCATGATGATATCAGACACTTCGCCGTGTGGAAGTGCTGAGAAGCGCCCCGCTTCATCAGAAGACAGGTCGTCCCAGGGAAGCAGAAAGAAAGCGTCTTTGTCATCTCCGGGCACCACAACTCCCTCCTCCAAAGTAGCTGCTGCAAACGGTATGCAGAACCCAGGGTGCTGCGCATTTGAGTAAACACAATTGGGCATGTATAATAATATTGACATCAACGCATTAACCAATTGTAAGAGGATTCATGTGTGCAACGACAGAGCACTGCACATTATTCAGAAACCTGGGATAGCCAGGGACGTACTGTCATAGAACACCACCTTTTCAACAGGCACATGGTGTAGAGCACGCATGTCATTTGCTTATATAATGCTGCACTTGTGTGTTCACCAGCTCGGGCACCTTCTCAGCCTTCTTCCCTGGGCAGCCCTGGCACAAAGGTCCGAAGCTCGCCAACGTTGCCCCCAAAGGACCACATCTTCCACGGCCTGCACTTTCACTCCTGGATCACAGTGAACATGAATTCCCAGTTTGATAAGGTGACTAGGTTTGGATGGAAATGACGTAGGGAGGTGGCGCGGTGGGTATTTTTTGCGGCCCTGCAAAGATGGCCGTAATTAAAAGAAGAGATTTTGATTCTTCAGACGCTCACACTTCTTGCCAAAGCCCTTAATGCTAAAGCAGTTGTTTTAAATAAAGATTGAGCAAGATAGCAATGTGTTGTAGGGAGCAGTGGGTGAGGACTTGCCAGCAGGAGTTCCTGCATGTGTGGACACAAGTAATTAGTTCCTGCTCCCCTGCTTTGCCGTCTGTGATTGGCGGCGCACGCCACTCTCTCATTTCTGCAGATCAAACAGCGCGGTGGAATAAGAGACAAGGCGCTGGAGAAGACGACGACCCACGTGATTTGCAGGTGAGTTTGATTCGCAGGCTGTGCCTCTCCCAGCTGCATTTGTTTTGATCATGCTGCGTATACCTTCCAAACAAACAAGGGATCATATGAGCTGTTAATGGATCTGTGCACTCGCAATGAGACGCCGTCTCCTACTCAGCTCTTTATTGCCGCCCGCTGCGCCATCTCATCTCATCTAATCATCTAAACACACACAACACCGACATCACACAGCATTGTAACAATGCTCCTAGCACATTGTTTTTTTGTGCACCTGTGAGGTCTGACATGACCCTTGGCAAGTTCTTGATGACCAATCACAGCACGTCACAAAAACGCACACATATCACTTTTTCTCTGTGTGTGCGTGTTTGTGTGTGTTTGTGTTGTGTGTGCTCCCGTCAGGCCTGACATCACCCTTGGCAGGCTGTGTGAGAAGCTCGCGGCAACGGGCATACGCTTGCCTGTCCCCTTGCCGTGTGAATTGCCAGGTAACACACGCGCCTCGATCTTTAAGGGTACGCCCCCTTCAAGTGCCAAGACCTCCTTCCAAGTTTCCTCATGTACCTAAACAAACAAAGCTACTTTGAATTCTGGACTTTGATGTGTAGGCCCTTTCAAGGTGTCCAAACCTCCTTCTGAGTCTCCTCATATAGTACAGCTATTTTGGGTCCTTCCACGATGCATGCAGGTGCAAAGCTTCCTGGCGTGCCCTTCCACATTGTCTCTCAAGATTTTGTGGGCAGGAGCATTCAAGCAGGTGCAAAACCTCGGTAGAGTTCAGAGGAAATGTGTGCGAGCCATTGCTCATATGGCAGAGATTCATTGTAGGAAGGGAATTACTATTCCTGTCCACCTGCACGTGTACGTTTGGCCAGAACAGTATTTATACCTCCTTTTAGACAAGTCTGGATAATATAACCTGCTTTGAAAAGTACCACACATAATACATATGATTGTGGTCGACTCAATGCATGAGTCATAAATGTAGGTGCATGCAACAAATAAGGCTGTATTTATACGGGGATCGCACAAGCCGCTGTGCTTCTGAAGTGCTTGGGCGATGGCGCAGTGCGATGGCACAGTGCAATGGCACAGTGCAATGGAGCATGCGTAATAGATGGATGCAAGTGCACACACGCACACACACACACACACGCACACACACACACACACACACACAAACGTACGTGCACACACACGCACACACACACACACATGCACACACGCACACACACGCACACACACACACGCATACCCAGGGAAGCTGCTGGAAGAGGCACCCTATGCAGTCCAGGCCGTGAAAGAGTACCAGGGGCAGTGCCGCACCCTGCTGCTGCACCCTCCACCAGCCCTCCCTCCGGCCTCCGAGTCTGACCTCCAGCCATACGCACCACATGCTGCTCTTCCAAGTAGCTCACAAGCTGCCCCCTTCACATCCTCTCAACCTGCCGTGCCACATGCCTCACAACCTTTATCTCTGCCGTATCCCTCCCCGCCTCCAGTGGCTGCGTCCCCAGCGATAGCAACAGCAGCAGCTGTGGTCACGGGAAGGGTGGCAGACGGGGGGGCAGGACAAGCTGCACCAGTAGAGACAGCACCCGTGCTGCCTGGGGGGCAGAGGTGCGCTGTAGCATGTGTGTGTGTATGTGTGTGTGTGTGTTCACTGCTGTATTTTCTTATTGTCGTGTGTGTGTGTGTGTGAGAGAGTGTGTGTGTGAGTGTGTGTGTGTATGTGTGTGTGTGTGTGTGTGCGCGCGCGCCAGGTTGCCCACAGGGCGGAGGTGGGCATGTAAAGGCTTGAGGCTTGGGGAGTGGGAGCGTGGGTGTGTTTGTGGATTGCCCAAAAGGCAAATTTATGCTGATAGTAACAACATTGACTATACATTTTCTGTATTCTTCTCACTTTTCTTTTGACACATCCTGCAAGCTCCAAGCAAGGGTAATTAATAACGGGTAATAACTCAGAGGTGGACAATTCCCCCCAAAATGGGCATCAAATGTTCCCCGCGTATGGGCCCCCTAATTAGGCAGCTTCAAACTAGGCATCAAAATGTTCTGCTTTCCAGAGCACTTCTGCCTTTTCTGCTTGAGGCTGACTTATTGGTACATGCCTGGTAAGCCGCGGCGTGCACCCCACTTCTTACCACAAATTATCCATACCAGATCACCCACTGCACAATTCTGGAATATTTGTCATGGTATATAATCCTTTTTAGGAAACAATATCATTTCAACAAAAATTAAAGAAAACGGCTGAGTGGTTGGTGTTTTATGAGGATATGAGCCATTTCCCCATGGAAATCACCACATTAGGGTTTACACACACCATGTGTGCTTAATCCAGTCTATCTCAGCAGGCAAAGCGACCCACCCAAACTGCCAGCTACATCTTGCCAGATCCAAGCGAGGAAAGAAAAAAAAGTCACTGCCTGCGTTCAAAACTTTGCTGTATTCGTTCCCCATTCTACCAGGTACATCCTGCCAGATTCAAGCGAGATATGTGAAGACCCGCATGAGAACTGGGGAGTGGGTGGAAGATGGATAGAGCCCTACGACCTCGGGGCGGCCCTCAAAACGATCTGGCTGCTGCGACAGAGGTGGACACGCAAGGATAGGGAGGGTGAGAGGAATTAGGGCATCAGGGCTTGATCGTGTGCGTGATGTGGGAGGGAAACAGACGTGCATGTGGACATGCAAGGATAGGGAGGGTGAGAGGAATGGGAGCATGAGGGTATTTTGTGTGTGAAAAGGGGATGGACTGCACGCGCATGTGGGCACGCAAGGACAGGGAGGGTGAAAGGAATGGGGGCACGAGGGTAATTTTTGTGTAAAGAGGGGGAGGAATGCACGCGCATGTCGATGTGGTACAAAAAGGAAGTGACTAGAGGAAACTGGGCTCTATGTGCGTGTGCGTGCGTGTGCATCCATTTAGTTGTGTATGAGACCACACAGACAGGGAGTGGGTGCTGTAGCTGAATTAGAGATTTGGTACAGTAACGACCGAGTGGAATTTTGTATGAATATTGATGAGGTGCGGCTTATCACGGCGGGTGGCTTAAATCTGTACGAGTGTGCACCTAAAAGTTGAGTATGGAACTGTGTATGCATGTTAATAAGTTGCGGCAAATCACGGGGGGCTGTTCTGATCTGTACCTAAAAGTTGGGTGTGGAACTGTGTATGCATGTTAATAAGTTGCGGCAAATCACGGCGGGTTGTTCTGATCTGTACCAAAAAGTTGGGTGTGGAACTGTGTATGCATGTTAATAAGTTGCGGCAAATCACGGCGGGCTGCTCTGATCTGTACCAAAAAGTTGGGTGTGGAACTGTGTATGCATGTTAATAAGTCGTGGCAAATCACGACACGTTGTTCTGTTCTGTACGGGTGTGCACCCAAGAGCCAAAATCAAAAGTATGCCTGCCTGGTAACATATTCCTTAACACATCACGCAAACATAGCTACATGCTACGCCTCTGCAGGAATCTACAAGGAAGGCCGTCTATCACTATGCGTTTACAGAAGCTGTGCCAGCGTTCACACATATCTGATCGCCAAGTTTGCAGAGATCATTTGAGAAGCTGTGGCACAAATGATGTTGCTGATTTAAAACGATTGCGCACATTGCACGTGCTTCACCTGCAGAAGTCATGCGATATCTGCGTTGGTCACATAAAACCACACAAGTGCTGATCCTAATTATATAACAATGCGCACACCGCACATGCCACGGCTGCATTGGTCACATAAAACAGCTATTACACAACTAATATTCCTTATACCATGTTGCTTTGCACACCATACACACACACACGTGCACACACATACACACACACACATACAAATACACATACACTCACACACGCGCATGTGCACACCCTACCTGCAGAGGTCAAGAAGGAAGCCGCCAAAATTAGGGCGACTGAAATGGCAGACAAGGCTGCTCACGAAGCGGGGCAGGCAGCAGCAACGGCAGCAGAGGCCCTGGCAGCAGCAGCATGTGCATTTCAACTCTGTAAGCCAGCAGGCGCAGCAGCAGCAGCAGCACCACCACCATTGCCATTGCCATTACCAGCAGCAGCAGCAGCAGCAGCAGCACCACCACCACCACCACCAGCAGCAGCAGCAGCAACAGCAGCACCAGCAGCAGCAGCAGCAGCAGCAGCATTAGTCACACCAGCAACAGATGCTTTTCCTCCTGTCCCGCCTGAAGTTCTGGAGGCAGCAGCAGGAGGTTCCGGAGGAGGTGGTGCTCACCCACCAAACAAACCAGCAGCACCATTGCCATCACCACAAGCATCAGTAGCCACAGAGGCAGCAGCATGCACAACATCCGCTGCAGCAGACACAGCAACAGCACTAGCATGCACACCAGCAGGAGTGGGAGCAGCAGCAGTCATACCAGCTGCACCAGCAGCTATCCTGCCACAAGAAGTACCTGCTGCTCCTCCTAATGGTCCTGCCCATCCTATTGTCACCCCTCATAGCACTTTGTCTGTCCCTCCCACCGCCCCTGCAATCCCCACACCACCTCCATGCACTCTAGCAACCAGCACCAGCCTAGGTCATCATATACCGATGACACCTGCTCCTAGCGTCAGTTCAAGTCACACACCAATGGGACCTGCTCCCAGCACTAGCCCAAATGGCGCGCAGAGAGCACCTGAAGGGAACATCCCCAAGCCCCCCGCCTACTTTTTGCCTGAGATGCTGGGCGTGGGTGTGATTGACGAGCCAGTGCGTGTGATGGGCGGGAGGATACCAGTGTGTAGCAGGAAAATGAGCTGGCACTACCCCAGCCAAGGGCAGCAGCAGCAGCAGCAGCAGCAGCAGCAGCAGCATAGTCAGACTCAGGTGCCGCAGCAAGATCAGGACCAGCTGCAAGCACAGCAGCAGCAGAGTCAAGAGCTAGGACTCCTAAATCATCCGCTGCAGCAGCAGCAGCAGCAGCAGCAGCAGCAGCAGCAGCAGCAGCAGGTGTCAAGCCAGGAGGCAGTGCTGCAGCAGGCCATCACAAACGAGGTGCTCGGCTCTGGGAGCGCCATAAACAGCGCATGCCAGCATGTGTGCTGCCAGGCACGCCCGTTCTGCATCATCAAGGAGCTCGAGGTGGGTATTCGCCCAGTGTTCGTAGGTGGGTTACCCACGGACGTGCTCACGTAGAACACCACTTTTTCAACAGGCACATGGCGGAGCTCCAGGTAGGTATTCGCTCAGTGCACAGACCTTGCATCCAACTAGCTTGGGTGCCAACCGTGAAATTTGTATGCCCTCGGTCATATAGGTATATAGGCATCTATAAAGCCATCTCTATCTATATAGCCATCTCTATCTGTAAGCCAAGGTGCCTTTTTGCTGAGCCAGGCACGCTGGTTGCAATAAACAGCAAAGAGATCCAGGTGGGCTTTCACTCAGTGTACAGGCCTTGCTCGACAACCAAGGTTTGGTAGCTTGCATGCTTACGCTTATAATAATTTTCCTTGGCTTAGCCCAAGCACTTCCGCGCAGCATCGTATGGTTTCGCTCGTATTAGACGTGCCTGAATTTAGCCAGGCGCTTTTGCGCTGCATCGAATGCTTATATAAAATTCCCTTGGCTTAGCCAGGCACTTCCGCGCTACATTGTATGCTTACGCTTATGTCAAGTTTGCCTTGGCTTAGCTAGGCACTTCCGCGCTGTATGATCAAAAAGCTTCAGGTGGGCGGCACATCTGTGCAAGAAAGGCAGCTGGTCGCAATGCCTGATCAGCTACATATGTATGTGTAAGTTACACATTATAACACATTAGGTTATGACACATTATTACACATTAATACACATTATCACACATAATTACACATTATTACACATTATTACACATCATAACGCATTGGGTAATTATCAACACGGCAAACACAGCAATGCACTCACCCCTGGAGTTGGCCAAAACTGCGTACGATACCAGTTTCCCTCAAACGTTCACCGTATCATATATGCATATGGTGGTCCCCGTGCAAAGTCACCCCAAACAGGGCCAATAAATTTTCCGCTCAATTCACAGCCCCCTATACCTCATCTGAATGCAAGATGCTTGATTTTATGTCTAAACCAATGACATTTGCTGGAATTTTGGCATTTTGGGGAGCTGTGTAGGGCCCAGTGCCTGTTTTGCACCCACTTTATACGTTGTACATTTACGGTTCTGACCAACACTATACATGTGGTTCTAGCCAGCCCTAAGTACACCCAGTTTATATGCAACGCCCACTACTTGCTTTTGCCGTAATGTTACCCTTTCCTTTTTTTCCTTCTTTCTCCGTAGTATAGCACGCTCATACTTACCCTAGCAGCCAGGTTGAAACCGTGAGTGAAAAGCAAATAGGATGTAGGCAAACTTCTAACTTTCCATTCTGCACACACACGTACGATGCTTGCATGTGCCCCTTGCCGTCCTTTAATGTGGTTCCTCTTGGCAAGTAGATCATGCAAGTGCTCTTGTCTAGCATGTTGCAGGCCCACATGAAATGCTGGACACGATTGTTCCGAGTGCAAGCGGTTGCACCCTACTTACATCAGGTGTTTTCACCAGTTTGTTGTGAGTGCAAGCAGTCGCAACCTAATAATATCAAGTGTTTTCACCCAAAAACGTGTGAGCACATAAGACGCAGATGTACAAGTCATCCCCTGCACAGTTATTTGATACGTATATAGTGTGCAATGCAAACGTATTTAGTATGCAAACGTATATAGTATGCGATGAAACGTATATAGTATGCAATGCAAACGTAAATAGTATGCGATGAAACGTATATAGTATGCAATGAAAACGTATATAGTATGCAAACTTGTATATTTTGTTAAATAAACGGCGAAGTAATGCCACCGTTGCCTCTTTCCTTACATCTGCTATTGTACACGTTTTCATCCTCCAGGCAACCTATAACAGTTATGGGGGCCACAACGACCCAGGCAGCTTCAGGGTGCGTTTTGCAAGGTGGAAGAGTATTCCAGTCCTTGATACCAGAATGGCTCTCTTCCTTGATTAGCGTGGGGAGTGTATAGACCTGCCTGTACAGTATTTTAGCATTTCCCTTCCTTTGGGGAAAATGCGCTTTTCAAACACGCCCCTCTCTCTCTCTATCTACCCATACCATATTCATTTGGAAGACAGGGATCGATTTTAGCAACTTCCCTATTGTACAGGCTCTTCAACCCTCATTGTGCTCCGTGCTCTTGAAGTTCTCTGGTGCCCTCTATGCTATTGCATTTCAACAGGTTTATGTAGGAGCTGTAGATGAAAATAACCTCTGACGAGCTTGCATGTAAAGTTACTGTGGTATTTTGGGAGGAACATATAAGCTAAGGGCCTTTTGCAATTCCAAACGCCGATTCTGTACTTAATTCCATGCCAATGCTTATTTAATCAGCCGCATTCTGCTCGAGTTATTAGGTAAAGCATGACCTGGTCCGAGCTTTTATGTTGTAACAAGCTGGCGTGCACAAAGTTTCAGCGTCCACATTTTTATTTTATGCTGGATCAAAACTTTGTCCTGAGTAATTCTTACGAAATTGTGTCCCAAACATCTAGGGCAGCCATGGTTGAGCTTCTTTAGCTGTGCTCATTGACACCTAGCAAACTTATTAAAATACTCCTTTATATAGCCTTTTTTGACAATACACGCACACCCATACACATATACTCATGTGCATGCCTGTAGCGCAAGCAGTCTTTGATCGCCATACAGCAGCTGCTGGAGGTGGAGGAGCCTATCACGTGCGAGCAGGATGTCAGAGACGCAGGTATGTACACATTGCATGAAAGCATGGAAAGTAATCAACTTTATAGCAAAATGTTGTGAAGGCAAACTTTTTGAACGTTGCTCCAAAAATATGCAGCGACCAGCTTTTTAAATCAGGACTTTGTGAAAAGGTAAAGTGTGCGATCATCGCCTCCAAGAAGGAAGAACGAAGGAAACGAAAAGGGGGCAAAGAGGGGGAGCACACAAAGTCCATTGCATGTTAGCAGGATATTTGTAGGTACATGTGTTTAAATGATATTGAAAGAACTCACTTCCCTTGTGAGCAAGCTGGTAGAAATGTGGGCAAGATCCTTGAGCTGGTGTTTTGCAATGTTTATGCATAGCAAGGAGTTTGGTTGGGGGACCTATGAAGATGGGAATAGCTTCATCTACCTGCGGCAGAGAGTCCTTGAAACGGATCAGAGGATCCAGCATTATCGGTACATCGGGTGAATCTCATCTGCATGACTGAAGTATGAAGTGTAGCTGTTTCATAGATCATCACAAGTACCATGCTCTGCAATATAAAACAGCTAACTCAGTACAGCATGTTCCACAATAATATATCCACGCAGGTATCACCACGACAAAGACACTCAACAAGGTGTTGGAGATCATGCAGACAGGTCGCTTGCATCGAAATGAGGTGAGATGCAACCCAACAAGGTGTTGGAAATCTTGCAGACAGGCTACATGTACCTAAGGCACTATCAGAGACACCCTACCCAAGCAAGGCAGAATTTGATCAGAAAGGGAGGAGGAAGACTACAAGAGACAGAAGATAACCACAAGCTAAACAGAGGTCTCAGGCACATCAGAAGACTCGTCTTCTTAACTCTTGTACAGGCAAAACAAGTCACTGCATCTCAGCATCCAGTACACTTGTGCGCACACCACAAGCACTGGGCACACAACCTCTCAGCTATCAGCAACACCTACGGAATGAATGTAGCTGACGCACGCCTCCCTGAAACTGCAGTTGTGTAGAGCATGCTGCATGCTGGCGAGTGGTACCGGTATGTTGTCCAAAAGGTTCCCTGACATCTGCGGTTGTATGCTGAATGCTGGCTGGTATGTTGTCAATGAGGTTACCAAGTTTACCAAAGCAATAATGACCTGAACCAGCATGTCCATTCCTGTTTTGTTTGGCATGCAGCTTTGGCAGGCCGACGAGCACTACGCTGCGACGCACTTTTTTGAGCAAGTCTGGGGCGTGGGTAAGTGTGTGCGGCTGTAAGTGTGTACGGCACGACTGTAACGGCACAGCTGTAAGTGTGTATGGCACAACTGTAACGGCATGGCTGTAAGTGTGTATGGCACGGCTGTAATGGCATGGCTGTAAGTGTGTATGGCACGGCTGTAATGGCATGGCTGTAAGTGTGTATGGCACGGCTGTAATGGCATGGCTGTAAGTGTGTACGGCACGGCTGTAACGGCACAGCTGTAATGGCACGGCTGTAAGTGTGTATGGCACGGCTGTAATGGCATGGCTGTAATGGCACGGCTGTAATGGCATGGCTGTAAGTGTGTATGGCACGGCTATAATGGCATGGCTGTAAGTGTGTATGGCACGGCTGTAATGGCATGGCTGTAAGTGTGTATGGCACGGCTGTAATGGCATGGCTGTTGTACGTAAAGCACGGCTTTAATGGCATGGCTGTTGTACGTAAAGCACGGCTGTAAGTGTGTACAGTTGTAGTGTGTGCAGCTGCATTGCGCCTACGTGCAGCTGCCTAGCACCGACGTGTTTGCAGCTGCATTTCGCCTAAGTGAGCCTACATTGTGGATATGAAATGTGGTGTGGATTAGGTGAGAACGATTGCCATACCAAATCAATTTTAGTCACATCAGAAATAAGCCTGTTTGAATTGTGGACGTGCTGCTCAGTGCTCCCTGCAGTTATCCCTAAAACAGCAAAAATGCTTTGACGACATGGCAAAGATGTACTTGGACAGTCCTGCTCCGCGTGCGTTTCATTTCCTCTATTTTTGTCCATTTGACTACGCGCAGGGCCATCAGTGGCTCAGCAATGGTTCTCTGCCGGTTGCCGAAGCCTGGAGGACGTACACCGGAAAGTGGCAGAGGCTGAGGCTGCTCCCCAAAAACCTGGTGGGCTCAAACATCTCAGCCGTGCCTCTCTCATTTGCGCGGCCTTGCAGTGGTGCCCCCTAAGCTAAATGCTTGTGAATGCTTGATGTGTAGCATATATAGGGTTGGCCAGAACCGTATATCTGCAGCGTATATGACCGTATGTATGGTGATTTCCCTGCTAAAAATACCGTATGTACCAGGGAGGGGAATTCAGGGGGTTTGAAAGACCATCGGTTTTCCCCCCATAAAATTTTGTGCGGGACGCCCTCAGCTGGTATCCCCCAAAGTGAAGAAATGTGCGGCGCATTCCTTCACAAAATGTGAGGGTACATTTTCGCCTGGGCTGCTGGCGCAGCCCAGGCTTTTGGGCATTTAAGAAGCAGTCACAGCAACGCCATTCAGGCACGCACGAGAAGCACAGATGCGCATGCGTGCATCCATGCGCGCATGCATGTGCAATACAGGTAATGTTACACGCACCTGCCATGCTAAATGCCATGCACACGCACGCACAGATTGAGACACCATCTATGTTTCCATGAGCAAGCACGCACGCACACATGCACACACATACACATGTGCAGCCGTGTACGCATGGGCAGACACGCACATCGCACGTACAAATTTCCTTAATAATTGCGGCGCCCGTACAAAATGAAATTCCCTGGTATGTACACCGTATATACCTATAAATGCATGGTTCTGGCCAACCCTAAGCATATGTCTACGATTGGACCTATCCTTTGCATCTGTTGTTTGCAAGCAAGCATGCTTGAAAGTGGCTGGTGTTTAATTCACGTGCTCATAGCATAAAATTTGTATGCATAACATTGCACAAATGCTTCTGCGTACCATGATTTCGTTCTGCATGCAGCATGTCATTTTTCCATGTGAGTTGTTTTTAGTTGTTGTTTTTAACTCTGCTTTCCCGTTTAGAAGACACAGAAAACACACACGCTTCAAGGGACAGACATCTTTGTAGGCTAATATCACCTAAACACCAATTGCGCATCACCATTACAGACTTGCGGACTTACAAATTTTTGAACGTACAGACTAACGGGCTTCCTTGCTTGCTCATGACACAGGCTTAAAGAGCTTCAAACTGACCGCCCAGCAAAAGATTGGCCTGCGTCACTTTGAAGACTTCAATAAGCCTCTGAAGCGGCAACACATTGCAGAAATTGAGCGTGTGATAAAGGCAGAAACCGTCAACATGCTGCACGAGCTAACAGGTACAGTTCCAGGGTGTTTAATACATCCTGCAAATCCTGCAGTTCCAGGGTGTTTATTAAATCCTGC
>Ga0307968_1001125_pt1 | contig 21341 bp, 26 predicted proteins | sample OrgLakmetagen650_FD_201834 | JGI IMG/M metagenome (GOLD analysis project Ga0307968, IMG submission 201834) | Saline water microbial communities from Organic Lake, Antarctica - #650 | ecosystem: Environmental > Aquatic > Non-marine Saline and Alkaline > Saline | place: Antarctica: Organic Lake...
TTCAAGCTCTGAATTTATTCCTTTCTTAACTTGTCATCACAGTATCACTGATTTTGAGATCAATGCATTCCTAAATCAAGACTCATACAGACTCCTCAAGTTTGTGTCAGATTTAGTTTCAATTTTCAACACTGGTTGATTTTGTTTCACCAGCCAATTGCCATCAGCCAGAGACTCGGGCTGTAGGCCATCCTTGTAACCCCCTTGTAGTGCACACAAGCTGATGAGGGGCCCTCTTCCCTTAAATATAGGCTATGTGCATTCAGCTAGGCTCTTCTTTATCAGTTTTACTTTCCAAATATCGGGCCAACACTTATGTTGTCTTGCATGTTTAAGTCTTGCAAGCATGAGGACATAAGCTCAACTTGGTGTAAAACCTCTTTTCCCTCTTATTATTCATCTCTTATTTAATTTCTGTTGGCAGAGCCGGCAGAGCCCGGCAAAAAAGCTCGGTCCCCTTCTTGCTTCCTTATGATGATATCCTTAACTTATGAGGATATCCCTGGGATTCCCTACGCGCACCACCTCCTCAAAAGCTAGAGGCCTTCATGATCTGGACTATGCTCATGCGCTTCTAGAGTAAGATGCTTGTGTCAAGTCTAAGCATTTTGATTATAAGCGTGGTTTTTGAACCTGCTAACGGATAATACCCGGTGCCATAACGCCACCGCTGTTACTCCTTTTCTCTTCCAGCTTTTCTACCCAATCAGGCTGCGCAGATCATAGACGTCAGAATGTGAAACCGTGAAGATCTCTGGAAGAAGTGGCAGATCACAGACGTCAGAGTCTGAAACTGTGAAGTATTCCGGTAGAAGTTACATGTCTGAACCTCAGTAACCGGTTTGCTATGCAGTCACAGCTACTGGACTTCACTGGGGAAAACCAAAACCAAAACGAGCCGATGCAGAGGCTAAAAAATCCACACGAAGCAATTAACCAACTTGTGCATGCATGCATACACGGAGCCCCAAAACCAAATCACAAGAAGTGTAATGTACAGGAAAGAGCGTCCTTGGGAAGTTAAAACACAGTTAATTTCCCATAATGTGGCAGATGCCCAACTCCACAACTCGTCCTCACTCCCAGTAGGAAACCCAATACACGTGCATTTTATGTTTAGAGTTGTCTAACCACTCATTTACGCAGCAAGTGGGCCCCAAAGAAGGAAAAGAAGTGCACACGCATCCCGGCACTGTGGCACTTGACGCGAGTTCGGTCAGCAGTGGCACCATCACAGTCAAAAACTTGAACGTGTGGGGGCCATCACAGACCCTTGCACCCGAGAGATGAGCAAAAAAACAGGGGTTGAGTGGGGTTGGTGGTGGTTTGCGCCAGAGCCGGTCACAAACAAAAAAAAACATCCTCTGCTTCTATGATTTCTCGAGGACCTCAAAAAGTAGAGCCTGCACATGGGAAGGCTGTCTCAGCCCCCCCTTCTGACGGGGGTTCAATGTAAGGGGTAATCCTCTGGTGCAGACAGGCACTCATTCAGGCATCATATAAACACGTACCACGTAGCAGCACATTAAAATAATTATCTTCTTATGAGCAGACCATTCAAGGCATAGGCTTCCAGGTGCAATCACACACACGTCCACTTCAATGCTATGCACCAAACCTTCTCCAGGCACAGTACGACCCTAATGACACCCCACAAAAGCCTGCACATGTAAACAAGTAAGAACTGCACTACCAAACCACCCCACAGAAGCCTGCACATGCACAACAAGTAAGAACTGCACTACCAAACACTGCATCCGATGCGTTGCATTCGGTTGTGTTTAATCAACTTGGAGTCATTCCTCATACATAACACAATGTGTAGCACCCACTGCAGTCACGCAAGCACACACCAGGTGTACAACTCATGATTGCATGGCTGTGTGCGCTCCGTACCGAAGAGACAGGCGGTGTAAGGGTGCGTGTGCGTGTGCAGGAAAGTGAGGTTGTGAGATCAAACATATTAACGAGGCACGAAAGACAGAGGTAGCACACATAAACAAAAGCTTGTGCCTCCCATCCACCACCACACATTGCACCCTCCCAAACACAGCACAAACACAAACAAACACGCGTACTTCTTCATTCATGAATAACCTTGCAAGCTGCCATGCAGAGTGCAACACAGAACAGAGGGCTGTCACACAATCTTCTCTGCACACACACACACAATTATGCAGTAGTCAGTTCCAGCATCATCTTCAAAGGCAGCTGCAAAGAAAGTGCAAGCGAAAAAAGGAAGACGTTACATTGAAACACGCACACACACACAAACGCAGCGCGTGAGTGGAGGAGAGGAGTTCCCAACACACCTGTCGCCCTATAAAACACACCAGAATGTTTTCAAACTGTGCTTTGCTTCAGGTCAACAGGAGTTGCAGGAAAAGCCTCACGCAGCGCACTGGCCTCAAACAAAGGCACACACACACATGCGCACACACATAGCAGATACACCATTTAGTATAGGCCACAGACTCAAAAGTGGCAGGAAGAAAGAAAAAGTATACATAAATATTTATACACCAAAGGGGGAGGGAGACCTCACATATCTTTGTCTAAAAGAGAACCAAAGCCCAAATCAAATGGCAACGATGAGCTTGTGCAGGACGCACAGGCGCCTTGGCACATACACATAAGCTCACACACACACACATACACACACACAACACCACAGGAGAGAAGGGAGAAAGTGGGCAAACAGCCCCCCACAAGCAGCCTTGCAACACACATATACGCCCTGCCCTCATCAATATACGCTTGCACACATCGACAGGCGCCAGGTACGACCATTTACACCGGAGGGCGCACGCCCACTGAACAGCTTTGCAGCACGGGCACAGCAACAGAAGCACACACCCTGAGATGGTACACACACACACACACACACACCACAGTGACAAGAGTTCCCTGTTTCAGGACAACTTGGCACAGGCACACACACACACCTTCACGCACGCACGCGCACATACATGCGCACATACATGCGCACACGCACACGTTTCGCAGGATAACGCGCGCGCCAGCTTGCTGACACTCTGAAGGCGAGCGGCTGACAAAACGGTTGCGTGTGTGGAGTGTGTGTGAGAGAAAGTGGCGTGCCATGTTCACACACACACACAATTAAAAGGATGATGCAGCTGGCGTGACGGTCGCATGTGTGTGTGCATGTGTGTCTCACGGTGTGTGTACACGCCAGCGTCTAGAAGCGGGGGCACGACATAGGGGCCACAGCACAGTCCTTGTGCTTGTCTTGCTTCCACTGCTGTGCGCGCAGAGCGGCGCCCACCTGAGTTGTGTGTGTGTGTTTTATGTGTGTGTTTATGTGTGTGTGTGTGTGTGCTGTGTGTGCGTGCTGTATGTGTGAGTGTATGTGTGTGGGCTGTGTGTGGGCTGTGTGCGTGCTGTATGTGTGAGTGTGTGTGTGTGTGTGCCGGGGGGAGAGGGGGAGCGCACATATGTGTGTGATTGTGTGTACGTGTGTATATGTGCTGTGTACGTGTACGTGTACGTGTATGTATATGTGCTGTGTGTGCGTGTGTGTGTGTGTGTAGGTGGGAGGGGAGTTTTTCAAGTGTCAGGCGTGTGGGCGTGTGTGTTTATGTGTGTGTATGTGTCTGCGGTGCCGGTTAAAGCAACATGCCAGCCATCAAACTGCACACTTGTGTTATGCACTCCCCTCCACCCCCAAAAGTATGCCCCCCCATATAACCTCTCATGTTCATACGTCATTCAACACACCCACCCACCCACCCACACCCACCCACACCCACACCCACACAGACAGCACACCCACACCCACACACATACACACAGACAGCACACCCACACACCTGTTGCTGCACCGCGTCAGTGAAACGGACCCACTGGCTGTCGTCCATGCCACTGAATAGGCCCGTCAATGAGTCTGGCGCGAACGCCACAACAGGAGGAGGGTAGGCCTGTGTGTGCGTGTGTGTATTTGTGAGTGTACATGAGTGTGTGTGTGTTTGTGTTTGTACAAGTGTGTTTACATGAGTGTGTGTGTATCATGTGGGTGTGTGCTTTGTCCTGTTCAATCCTATGTACGCAACCGTCCCATTGCTGAGCGTACAAGCAAGATGCACGCGCCCATTGCTGAGCGTACAAGCAAGCCCATTGCTGAGCGTCCATTGCTGAGCGCCCATTGCTGAGCTTTACGTGCCCATTGCTGAGCGTACAAGCAAGATGCACGCGCCCCTAGAGAAAGCATTTTACAATTACCTTGCCCAGACACGTGATCATGCATATGACACGTGATTATGCATATGACACGTGATCATGCATAGGACACGTGAGCATGCATAGGACACGTGATCATGCATAGGACACGTGATCATGCATAGGACACGTGATCATGCATAGGACACGTGAGCATGCATAGGACACGTGATCATACATATCACACGTGAGCATGCATAGGACAAGTGATCATGCAGAGGACATCCAGCGAAATGTAAATTTTGCCTGTTATCTGCCAGTTGCCCCGCCCACATCCACACACACACACACACACACACACATACACACGCACACACACACATACACACGCACACACACACGACTGCATACTGTTGCACCCCCCACATACACACAACTGCCTACCGTTGCTCCCCCCACATACACACAACTGCCTACTGTTGCTCCGCCCACATACACACACAAGTGTGAGGAAGACAAATGACACTAGTGCTGAGGACAAGCCAGTTGCCGGTTGCTTGCTTGCACGCCACAAAGCTGGATACTGCGTAAGTGCTGAACAACGAACAACGCACCGTTCACTCAAGCGTGTGCACACACATACACACACAACAACACACACAAACACACGCACGCGCCATTACACAACACAAAGCTCACACTCATACACACACGCACACGCACACACACACACACACACCTGAGGGGAGAGCAATTGGCGGTGGTGCTTAGGACGATCGCCTGGCTGCTTGTACGCCACACTGGCGTGACGGCGTTTGGCGTGGGACTCCTGGCGGCCTTTCAACCGACGCCACAGAAATCCATCGGTGATGTGCACGCTGCACAGTTGTGTGTGTATGTCAGTGGTGTGTGTGTGTGTGTTTGTGTGTATGTGTGTGTGTGTGTGTGTGTGTGTGTGTGTTGTAGTCTAGGTAAATGGAACAAGAAACCCGCGCTTTATCCCTGCTTTAAACTTTTGGTTTTTCGTCAGTCGGATATGCATGGCTGTACGGTGCTCTCTCTTGGAACTGCTGGTGTACACACAGCTCTCTTAGTAAAGCGTCAAGAGCTGTTTTTCTTTTCAGCTCTCTCGTGCACAAAGCTGTCTTTACTTGTAGGGCTAGCTGCCTTTGCTGCAGGACCAGCTGTCTTTACTGTAGGGGTAACTATCTTTACTGTAGGGCCATCTCTTTACTGTGGGGCCAGCTGCCTTTTCTGTAGGGCCAGCTGCCTTTACTGTAGGGCCGCCTTTATGCTCTCTCTGGAGCAGCTGTGTGGGAACAAAGCAGTGGCAAAGGAGGACTGCCTGCTGTCCACACACACACACACACACACACCACATAAAAGCACCAAAGTAAAACCAACAACCCACACTCAGCATCCACCCCCACAAGCTAGCACCCCTCCCTCCACCTGCGGGGCATCCTACATGTGTGCACAACACCCACACCCACACCCACACCCACACCCACACGCTCTCCCAACCACAAAACCCACCCACCCACACTCAGTATAACACTCAGCATAACACCCACCCACAGTTACACAAGCCACCCACAGTAACACACCCACCCACAGTGACACACTCACTCAGCCACCCACAGTATCACCCAAAGTAACACCCACAGGAACACACCCACACACAGAAACACACATCCCCCTCCCCCCCCTCCCCTTCACACACGCACACAACACTTACACCAAGGCACACACACCCCACGCACACAAACACACATTAAAACACCAATACACAAGCACGCACTCCCACGTACCTAGACGGAAAGGCAGGCGGCGCACCCACACCCACACCCAGAGCCCCCCACGTACAAAAACACATTAACATATTAAACACCAATATACAAGCACGCACTCCCACATGCCTAGACGGAAAGGTGGGTGGCGCACCCACACCCACACCCAGGACCCCCATGCACACAAACCCATGCACACAAACACACACGTAAATGTTAACACACAAGCACGCACTCCCACGTACCTAGACGGAAAGGCGGGGGGCGCACAGGCAAAGGGTGAGGGCATAGGTAGGAAAGCAGGAATAGGGGTACCCCCCAACATGCTGCCGCTTGCACCGCAACCGCCACCACCACCACCACCACTGTTTTTGCGAGTGCTCATTGCTTTCGCGCTGCTCATCCCGGTGCCGCTGCGGCGTTTGCTGCCGCTGCTTGCGGGGTAAGGGGGGGGGGTGGCTATGTCGCTTTCTGCACATGTAGTGTGTAAGCACGTGTACGTGTGTGTGTGTGTGTGTGTGTGTGTGTGTGTCCACCCAACACACACACTCAGGCACCCACACCCATACACCCACACCCCAGTATTTTGGGGCGTGTAGCAACCAAAGTCTTAACTGCTACGCAGAGTGCTCTAGCCAAGAAGGTGTGTAGCGCAAGCCTTTCCCAAAACAAAACGGCCAAAATTTTGGCTTTTGTTGTACAAAGTGGTTCTCATACTGATGAAAAAGGGCTTTGCATAGAGAATTGATGGGTTTTTGCATCCAAATCGCAAGTTCTGGAGTGTTTTATAGAGGGCGATAGCAAAAGGGCAAAAGAGCGAGCTTGCTGGGGCTCGAACCCTGGTCTCTGGGTGACCAGCCAAAGGAACAAAGCGACACAGGGTACTCCCCAGAAATTTTCAAGTCGCGCTGGCGCGACACAGGGTACCCCGCGACGCTTTGGTGTGTCGCTTTAAAACCCCTAAACAGCGACACAAAATGCCTGATAAGCGACGCGTCGCCCTTAAAAAAAACACTGCCACTCCCTCACCTGAAATGGGATGGGGGAAAGGGTTATGTGACCTAGCATAGGAGCTGAAAGCGCTAAGCCTATCCGCAGAAGAAAGCGAGGATGAGCTGGCGGGAGAGCGCCTGTTGCCTGTGGTGTGGTGTTGAAGTGTGTGGTTGTGTGCGCGCGTGCGTGTGTGTGCGTGTGTTCATGTGTGTATGTGTGTGTGTGTGTGCGTGTGTTCATGTGTGTATGTGTGTGTGCGTGTGTGCGCGTTTGTATGTGTGTGCATGTGTGGAATAGTGCGTGTGCATGCATGTGTGTGTATGGGAAAGTACGTGTGCATGCATGTGTGTGTATGGGAAAGTACGTGTGCATGCATGTGTGTGTGTGATTGCGTGTGTTGTAGAGGCATGTGTGATGATCGTAAACAAGACTGCCAGAAAATCACGCTCTTGGCACTGACCAATTGCATCAGATGACTTGCCACCACCAAAGCCAAACACGTCCTCCTCCACACCCCCCACTTCTGGACTGCTGGCACCGTAGTAGGGGCCGTGCATGCCAACGTTGTCAAGGATAGCACACACAGGCAGGCCCTCTCCACCTGCACGCGTGTGTGTGTGTTTGTGTGTGTGTGCACGTGTATGTGTGTGTGTGTGATAGGGGTCGTGCATGCCGACAATGTCAAGGATGACACACACACAGGCAGGCCCTCTCCACCCGCACGCATGTGTTGTGTGATGTGTATGCCAGTGTGTGTGTGCACGTGAGTGAAATGTGCGTGTGTGTGTGTGTGTGTGCGTGTGTGAGCACGTGTGTGAACAGGGGCTGTGCATGCTGACTCCTTCAGCCGCCATTAAAACAAGCGCACCCTCGTCTTCTGACGCCATCTGAGTATGGTTGGCCAGAGCCGTTTATATGCATCGTACGTGACCGTGTATTAGGTGATTTCTCTGCCAGACATATCGTAAATACATAGGGTTCTAGCCAACCCTAAGCATATACACCGTGCAACATACACGGAGCAAACAAAACACCGACAAAACTAAATCCTAGGCCATGTATGATGGCAGAAAGAAAGCGCGTTGCACTGGCACTGATGTGGTTGGGGTAATTGCAAAGAAAGGGAGCTACACTGGCACTGATGTGGTTGGGGTTGTTGCAAAGAAAGCGCGTTGCACTGGCCATGATGTGGTCGGGGTAGTTGCATAGAAAGCACGTTGTACTGGCACTGATGTGGTTTGCCAAACTGACAAAAGCACTTCACAGGTTAAGTGCACTGAGCCACTGGTCCTGGTGAGGCAGGGCAAGTTGTGTAGAGTTCCAACAGAGTGCAGAAAATGCGGTTTGCCAAAAGCACCTCACAGGTTAAGTACACTGAGCCTCTGGTCCTGATGAGGCAGGGCGAATTGTGTAGAGTTCTGACAGAGTGCAGAAAATGCGGTTTGCCAAAAGCACCTCACAGGTTAAGTGCACTGAGCCACTGGTCCTGGTGAGGCAGAGCAAGTTGTGTAAAGTTCTGACAGAGTGCAGAAAATGCGGTTTGCCAAAAGCACCTCACAGGTTAAGTGCACTGAGCCACTGGTCCTGGTGAGGCAGAGCAAGTTGTGTAAAGTTCTGACAGAGTGCAGAAAATGCGGTTTGCCAAAAGCACCTCACAGGTTAAGTGCACTGAGCCACTGGTCCTGATGAGGCAGGGCGAGTTGTGTAGAATTCCGACAGAGCGCAGAAAATGCAAGGAAGCCTTGCGATGATGTGCAAATAAGGAATCTGGCAATGGTGGGCACAAAAAAAGAGCATTTTACACCATGTCACTCACTCAAAGTTTGTGTTACACGCGCAAGATGTGTGCCATCCTCAGAGTTTGAACCATGTCACTCAAAGTTTGTGCCGTCCTCAAAGTTTGTGCCATGTCACTGAAAGTTTGTGCCATGCTCAAAGTTTGTGCCATCCTCAAAGTTTGTGCCATGTCACTCAAAGTTTGTGCCATGCTTTAAGTTTGTGCCATCTTCAAAGTTTGTGCCATGCTCAAATTTTGTGATATCCTCAAAGTTTGTGCCAAGTCACTCAAAGTCTGTGCCATCCTCAAAGTTTGTGCCAAGTCACTCAAAGTTTGTGCCGTGTCACTCAAAGTTTGTGCCATCCTCAAAGTTTGTGCCAAGTCACTCACTCAAAGTTTGTGCCATGTCACTCAAAGTCTGTGCTATGTCACTGAAAGATTGTGCCTTCCTCAAAGTTTGTGCCATCCTCAAAGTTTGTGCCAAGTCACTCAAAGTCTGTGCCATGTCACTCAAGGTTTGTGCCATGCTCAAAGCTTGTGCCATCCTCAAGGTTTGTGCCACATCACTCAAAGTCGGTGCCACGTCACTCACTCAAAGTTTGTGCCACTCGCTCAATGTTTGTGCCACTTAGTTTGTGCCACTCACGCGAACTTGCAACAGCCACACAGTTCATGCCGTATCCACAATCACACATCCAACGGAATAACACCCGCGCACCCACTTCCTGACACCCACACAGAGGGTGTGTGGGACAAAATCCACATTGCCGCCTTTGCTGCATGCCTCTCGTTCAATTGCAGCCCAACCTATACAACACGCAACACAACCTACCATCGCTGCATTCGTCTGCACTGCCCGCCTCTCGTCCATCTTCGCTGCTGTCTTCTTCGTACATACTGCATAAGTCCTCTTCCTCCTCCTCTTCCTCTCCTTCGTCTTCAGCCTCGCTTTCGCTAATTTCCTGCAAACAGGAGCGGGTGCATTATGAGTGTGTTTGGGTGCACGAGTGTGTTTGAGAGTGTGTCAATTTTTGCTGATCTCCTGCAAACAACAGTTACGAGTGTGTCTGGGAGTGCCAGAACCTCATATTCCCTTAAAATTGTGCAAGGATCACGAGTACCAGTACTTTGGTGTGTGTGCGTGTGTGTGTGTGTATGTGTGTGTGTGTGTGTGTGTATGTGTGTGCACGTAACACTTCACACCAATCGCCTGCATACATGAGCGCATGCGATTGTGGCTCGTGTCATTGTATGTATGTGTGTGCGTGTGTGTGCGTGCGTGCATGTGTGTGTGTGTGTCTTCTGGCTGACCTCTTCTGAAGGCAAGCACAGGCCATAGTGCTCAAAAGCTGTGTATGCAGCGCTTTCACTTACAATGATCAAGTTTCCAGTGCAGCTTGAAGCACACACCTCGATGTCACATCACAGTTATCAATTCGCCAGAGCAGCCTCACGCACACACCTCAATGTCACATCACAGTTATTAATGCTAGTGCAGCTTGAAGCACACACCTCGATGCCACATCACAGTTATCAATTCGCCAGAGCAGCCTAACGCACACACCTCAATGTCACATCACAGTTATTAACGCTAGTGCAGCTTGAAGCACACACCTCAATGTCACATCACAGTTATCAATTCGCCAGAGCAGCCTAACACACACCTCAATGTCACACCACAGTTATTAACGCTAGTGCAGCTTGAAGCACACACCCCAATGTCACATCACAGTTACCAATTTGCAGAGCAGCCTAACGCACACACCTCAATGTCACATCACAGTTATCAGTTCGCCACTCAATGTCACATCACAGTTATTAATTTGCAGCTTGAAGCATACACCTTAATGTCACAATTTGCCAGAGCAGCCTAACGCACACACCTCAAAGTCGCATCACAGTTATTAATTTGCCAGAGCAGCCTAACGCACACACCTCAATGGCAGTGCGTGCGTAGGAGGCAAAATTCTCCAGGTCGGACAGCTCCTCCCCTCCACCCTCGTAGGGTCGTGTCATGATGCTGGCTATCTCAAACAGCGTCAAACCAGCCTCCTGTACAAGTGTACGAGTGTGTGTATGTGCGTGTGTATGTGTGTGTCTGTACGCACACATGCATGTGCATATGTTAATGTGTGTTTGTATGTGTGGGTGTGTGCGACTAGACACAACATCAAACCTACGATGAGAGCACAATTGACCACCAGGGAAAACGTTCCCTTTTGCTGATTTAAACTACCACGGTTCTACAGCCCACCCACCTCATGCCACACACACACACACACACACACCACTCGCTGCGCGTTGCTTGAGCAGCATGGCAAATAATCCTAGCACATGCAGGCACGTCCGTACGCAAACCCACACCACCCCCCCACACACACTCACCGCGCAGTGCTTGAGCAGCATGGTAGAGATTTCTAGCACACGCAGACATTCGGGCCTCAAGTTGGGCAACTCCTTGCGCAAGAGCTCCTTATCAGCCTGTGCATGCGTGTGAGTGTATGTATGTGTGTATGTATGTGTGTGTGTGTGTGTTTTTGTGCGTGTGCATGCGCGTGCGTGAGATAAGGGTACACAACCTGGCACTTTACCTGTGCAGCGACACCCTCTAAGCACCAGTCATCTTTGTCCACACATTTCCAACGCAAAAACACGAATGCACACATACAAGCACTTACATATCTGCACACACACCCACACACAGACAACTTATGCACCCCCACCCATACCCACATACCCACACAATCCTTTATGTTCAAGCCAAGATGCACACACCCTCACCCACAGCCACACGTGCACACACCCGCACCCCACCCACAACCACACCCTCACATGCACACCCCCACACCCCACCCCCAAACCCACACCAGCCACTAACCCCACCACGCATCCAGACACACCCACACCCACGCACACCCACATACACGCCCACACCCACCCACACCCACGCACACCCACACCCACCCACACCCACGCACACGCACAAACACATATACACACACAGCAACGCACACACCTCAATGTCCAGGCGCCGGATGTAAGCCAGCTCCTCCTCCGAAAACGGCAGCATCGCTTGCGGCCAGTGCAGCCACTCAAAGTAGGGGGCCTCAAGAGTTTCGGGCAGGCAGAACCCGTGGTCTATCGGGATGAGCTCATACTGCGTGGCAGCGGTGATGCGCGACTTGAGGTCGGCACTGGACCCTTCCTTGGGCATGCGCACCTGCGAGTGTGTGTGTGTGTGTGTGCGTGTGTGTGTGTGTGTGTGTGTGTTAAGAGTGTGTGCGCGTGTGTATGTGTGACACACAAGTTTAGGGTTGGCCTGAATCAAATAAATACGGTGCATATACGGTAATTTTTGCAGGGAGTTCATCTAATAAACGGTCTTATACGGTGTATACATACGGCTCTGGCCAACCTCACACAAGTCTTATGCTTCACATGCACCCGTGGTGTTCAACAATCATGCATATATTCACAGAGGTGGTCATCTGAGGCCCAAACAGGGGTACTTTTGAAATGTGAATCGAGTACGGTGGCCGGGGCTGGCAAGAATCAAGCTCAGTTCCCAGAGGTAGCTGCTGATAGCACCTGAGCTTGAATGTTGCCAGTCCCGGCATAAATGCCTAATTGCCTGCGGCGTGAACCCCACTTTTCACCACCAATCTGTCATATCTCACCACCAACTGACCCGATTTGTGTCATTTTTATATGATCAGTCTATATTTCAATAAAGAATCTCATTGCAACAAAAATGGGGCGAAACGGAGCAGTAGTTGGCCAGGTACCCCATTTTGGCCCATTTCCCTTAGAAAAAATCAGCATAAGGGGTGCAAAAAGGGTGGAAAATCAAGTTCCACCAAATCCGGTTTTCAGCATGTCAACAATTCCTAATCATAAAAGAAGTACTCCTGTCGTATTTTGAGGTGAAAAAGAAGTACTCCTGTCGTGTTTTGAGGTGAAAAGAGGCCCTGGGTAGAGTGTGGTGGCTCAATACATAAGCATTCAGTGCCAAAATTTGAACTGGATTTCTGTCCAGACCACTGGGGTGGTCCTTTTGGCCCCAAACTTTATGAACCATCTAGTTAATCATTCAAACATGATTTGTATCAAAAAAGTCACATTTCAGGACATTTGCTCAGTTGACCCCCTCTGATGTATTCATATGCTAGCCATGCTAGCACACCCAGAAGCCGCACACACACAGTCACACACTGTAAGAAGCACCTGCACGCAAACAAGATCGGCATACATAACCAAAGTTCAGACACACACACACACGCAACATAATTACACACACTGTAAGAAGCACCTGCACGCAAACAAGATCGGCATACATAACCAAAGTTCAGACACACACACGCAACATAATTACACACACTGTAAGAAACACCTACACGCAAACAAGATCAGCATGCCTCACCAAAGTTCAGACACACACACGCAACAGGTACACACACACATTTACGGAGGGCAAACACCCACCAGCATGTTGCCTGCGTGGCGGTCTGTGTTGAAGAGCCGGATGTCGAGGATGCCGATGCGGTGCACGTCTGAGGTGGAGAATCGGGAGGTGCCCATTTCACTAGTGTCACACTCGTGCCACACAAACTCCTACACACATGAACAGGCAATTGATTCAGAAATATGCGCGGATGTGTGTAGTAAATAGAATTTTTAAATGCGATGTAACGTCATGTGTAGAGAGCGGAGGGGTTCCTGTTTCTTAAGTGTCAGTCCCCCCCCCCCACACACACAAACACGCCCACACATGCAAGCGCAACCACACATGCACGCGCACCCACACCCGCACAAACATGCAAACACATACGCATATACACATCAACGCACCAATGCACGCACGCTCACATGCACACACATGCACGCACACAAGAGCATGCATACACACACACACAGACACGCACACATACACCGCACACCATACCATACCTGCAGCGACCCCAGCTTCATAGGCAGGGGAGCGGCAGTCACAGCTTTGTCGCCCTCTTTACTGGCGTCACCCTCTTCTTCATCCCCACCTGCATACACAAACAGACACACAAGAGGCAAACGCCGAAAGTGATTGTTGTGCTCAAATAGGTGCCCATCCTTTTCGCTGGCGTCACCCTCTCCTTCAACACCACCTGCACACACACATATACACACACGCACACACAAGCAGCAACCAAGAAGCACACACACACATACACACCCTCCCTCTTCGCTGGCGCGTCATCCTCTTCTTCTCACCAAGAGAACGAACTTACAAACCAAGATGTGCATGTGTGTATAAAGGTGCAGAACGAAGCAAACTTTTGCCTTCTACAGCATACAGTCGAGTACTTGGCTGCTTAATTCAAGAAAAAAACGCACTCACGCACACACATGCTGCTGTAATGCTAGCAGAAACCTCTGGGCCTTGTCACCCTGCAGGCACAGATCCACTCACCCCATCACCCCCACCCCCCCCAAAAGCACACCCACACCCGCACATGCTCACATGCGCACACGCGCGCACACACACGCGCGCACACACACGCGCACATGCGCGCGCATACACACACAAACTTACACACACATGCACACACGCACGCACCTGAGTCTTTGCCTGCTAGGTCCAAGGAGGACGCACGCACGCTGCTCATACGGTTGTTGTAGCAGAAGATGGGGTGGCGTGCTCGCACGAGGACCGAGGTAGGTACCTTTGCCCAGCCGTCGTGGTCTAGAAGGTATGCAGCCACCTGTGTGTGTGTGTGCATGTGTATGCGTGTGTGTGTTGGCGTGTGTGTTGGCGTGTGTGTGTCAGTGTAAATGTGTATGTGTGTGATTGTGTGAGTGTAGGTGTTTGCATGCTTGTAATTGAAGGAGTGTGAGAGTTGGTGTGCATCGATGATTTTGTATGTGTGCGCTTGTGTGGCTGGGAGGGGAGGGGAGGAGGGACCGTAAATCAGACAGAGAGCGACACACATACCCACACTCACACATACACACAAACACATATACACACACTGAGGAGAGGAACACACACAGCACCGTATCCACACCAACACAAGCAGCACATGGTCACCACTCCATGAAGCATGCTCACAGCAAACACATGCACACACACATACAAACACAACACACACAGTCACACACCAATCGAAGCCACACGCATCGCACCTCACGCATCGCAGTCTCCCCCACACACAATACACACACAAACCTCACGCATCGCAGTCTCCCCCCCACACAATACACACACACACCTCACGCATCGCAGCCTCCCCCACACGCACGGTGGGCTTCCATCCAGGGTCTCCCAGTTGCCTGCCCACGTAGCCTTTGGGGTTGTTGGGGGCAAGGGGCTCTTCATCACAGGGCTTGAGGATGCCCACTTTGCGGCCTGTGAGTATGGTGTGTGTGAGGTTGAGTGTTTGTGTGTGTGCATGTGTGTGTATGTGGGTGTCATGTGTGTGCGTGCGCGTGTGTGTATATGTGTGTGTGAGTAAGTACTTGGGGAGTATGTGTGTACGCTCTCATGTAAATGTGTCGATGTGTCAGCGTACATTTGGGTGTGGAGGCTTATGTCATAGATTAAAGCCGCTGCATTACAAAGTTTCTGACCCCTTCACAGATCTCTAAATCTCTAAACGATTCAAAGCCTTGCAACTTGGCATCACAAACTGTGCCCAATGTACGCACAAATCGTTTACCACAGCTATGTACGTCACACACATAGGGTTGGCCAGAACCATATATATACGGTGTGTATACGGTAATTTTGGCAGGGAAATCACCATATATGTACGGTCATATACGGTGTATATATACAGTTCTGGCCAACCCTACGCACACACACATACACACACACACAAACTCCGTTCATAACGAAGCAGGAGCCACCTCATCGTTGGGAACACCTCATTATTATCACACGGTGTTAGGTGCAAAGGCACACGCACCGTTCTCGTTCATGAAGAAGTAGGTGCCTCCCATGCCTTCACGCGGTCGCTCAGGCTCCTGTGTGTCAATGAATAAGAGTGTGCGAGCTGAACGTGTGTGTATATGTGTGTGTATATGTGTGCATTGTGAGTGTGAGCGTGTGTGTGTATGTGCGTGTGTGTTGTGTGGCAAACATCAAGCTAAGTGGAATGCGCGCTGTTATGATCAAACAGGACTTGCAACCAACAACACGCATGATGGCCACCTGTTCAGTCAAGTATGCTAACAGAGCTGTCACCAACACACTTTTACACACATGCGAAAATCAAGCTCCAGCACCTGAGATTCACAACACACATACACGCGCGCACACACACACACACGCGCAACACACATTCCACACATGCAAACACCCACCTGGCAGGCCTTTAGTCCACGAATCACGCTCTTCACTAAGTGGCGCACTCGCGCGTTTGTGTGTGCCGTGCAGCAGATCTCGATCTCTGCTGTGCTCCTTTTGTGGCGCTGCTCATCAGCTTCTGCAGTGGCAACACACACACACACACACACACACCCGTTGCAACCATTGCTTAGCACGATTCAAGCCAAGAAGAGTGTTTACTGAACAGCAGATCCCGATATTCTAATCTCTGCACTGCTCGCTCTGTGGCGCTCTAATCTCTGCGCTGCTCATCGGCTCATGCAATGCCATCATGTACAAATATCTGGGCTCCACAACAGTAAGTAGGAGAGAGCAGTGTGTGATTGTGTGCATGTGCTTGATCGTACAGCAAAGCTCGTGCCTGTGCTTGATCGTACTGCAAAGCCTGCCGTTTTCAACCCTCTTGTGGCACTGCTCATCAATTTTAGCAGCAGCAGCAGCAGCAGCAGCAAACAAGCGCATACGATGTTTGTTTTATCACATTATTAAAATGCGTACGGGCCTCGTGATTGCTTTTGTAATATCATTTGTTAATATTGCTGTTAACAATGAGATTATGTTTGCTTTCCTGCACCTCGGCTTGTGCGCTTATGCATCATGCACAATCAGGTGTGTGTGTGTGTGTGCGTGTGTGTGTGTGTGCGTGCACGTGTAGTGGCTTGTGCTTATGCATCATCACAAACAAATACACGCACACACATGCACGCACGCACACGCAACCACACACACACACACACAAATGCACGCACGCACACACGCACGCATGCACACACGTGAACACAGACACTTACACGTGGACACACAGACCTGACTTCACCGCAAACACAGACACTCACACGCACGCACACACACACGCACGCACACACACACACACACACACACACACCTGACTTCACCGGCCCCAGCACGCCCGCAGCACCAGAGCTACGACTGAACTCCAGCAGGCCTTGCCAGCCTGTGAGGTCCGCACTAGAGGGGGTAGTGGTGCTGGTGCCTTTGCCCTGTTTGTGCATGTACGTATTTTGTGAGAGTGTGTGCGTATGTGGGAGTGTGTGTGAGTGTGTATGCCTGTGTGTGCATGCACGAAAAAGTCAAATGTGTACGAAAAATTCAGCCCAGGATACTCATGCACCAAAGTAAGGCACACCCAGACATATGTCCAAACTGGGCGCACACACAGAACATGGACCCGAATTTGTCATGGGATCTACTCCTTTAGAATCCGCGCACACACAAAACACAGACACACGCAAATACTCGCACGCGTGCAGCCCACGCACGCTTAGACGTTACCCTCATACCCTCACACATGCACCCGCACCTTCACAGATGACGCAGCTTTGTCCTTCTCGCCCTCCTTCAGCCTGTGCGTCAACCTGCCCCCACTCCCACAGCTGGCAGGGTGGAGCGTGGCCGGGGGTGGGGTGACCTCTGCTGCTGACTTGGCAGCTGCTGAGATCGGATGGTGGGGGGGGCGAGCAGCGTCACGGGGCACCTGTGCATGTGTGTGCGTGCGTGTGTGTTTGTGTGTGTGTTTGTGTGTAGGTGTGTGTGTGTGTAGGTGTGTGTGTGCACGCATGTGTTATGTATGGTGTGTGTACAAGTGCTTTAACCTGGAAACTTGTAGACGTGCACATGTTGGTGCATCTTGATGCAGAGAGCAATTTAATGGTGAAGCCTGTGACCGAAAGTCACAGGTAAAGAACCCCACCACGGCCACATCGTGCACTACACATAAACAAACATCCACACTTACACCCTACACTCCCACCAACTCCCACACCCACTCCCACACCCACACCCACTTTTAGGGGGGGCAGTGCCATGAGGCGCGACGGGTCCATGAAGCTGCTGGTGCTGCTGCTCCGGTTGTGCAACGCCCCGCTTTTGGCTGCCGCTGCTGCTGCTGCGGCTGTTGACGCATGGTTTTGGTGGTGGTGGTGAAGTTGGTGCCCTTCTGACGCGGCGGGATAGTTATGATGGCCGTGGCTGATGTGACCACCTGGTCAATGAACACGTGTGGTGTGGTTAGTGAGGGGAAAGGAGCGCGACATGTGTGAGGACATTGGAATGCGACGTACGACATGAGGGAGGACACTGGAATGCAACGTACGACATGAGTGAGGGCACTGGAATGCGACGTACCACATGAGTGAGGGCACTGGAATGCGACGTACGACATGAGTGAGGACACTGGAATGCGACGTACGACATGAGTGAGGACACTGGAATGCGACGTACGACATGAGTGAGGGCACTGGAATGCGACGTACGACATGTGTGAGGACACTGGAATACGACGTACGACATGAGTGAGGGCACTGGAATGCGACGTACGACATGAGTGAGGGCACTGGAATACGACGCAAACATGCTGCGTGTGTGGTGGTGGCCGAGGGGACAGGAGCACCACATGAGCGATGAAGCAGAATGGCAACATGCACGCTGTATGTGGTGGTGGCCATGGCTGATGAGGCCCCTCCTCATCATTCAGACTTCAGCAGCATTGTCGACTTTCAGCAACACTGGCGGTGGCAGCTGTCAGACCAAACCATTCAGACTTTCCAGACAAACCATTCAGACTTTCAGCAACACTGGCGGTGGCAGCTGTCAGACCAAACCAATGTCTGGCCCAAGCACCATACTCAGATACTAAGCTAGTTGAGAGTGTGAGATCAGAGAGGAGAGCACAGCTCGCATATCACGCACAGCAGGTACAGATAGGTGGCTGATGGCCTCTCGTGAAAATTCACGCGCACAGGCACCGCTCCCTGCCTAGCATGTCACGATTGCCTTTTGTGAAAATTGACACGTGCAAGCAATGCTTCCTGCCTAGCATGTCACGATGGCCTCTTGTGAAAATTCACGCGCATAGGCACTGCTCCCTGCCTAGCATGTCACGATGACCTCTTGCGAAAATTCACACGCACAGGCACCGCTCCCTGCCTAGCATGTCACGATGACCTCGTGTGAAAATTCCCAGCATAGGCACTGCTCCCTGCCTAGCATGTCACGATGACCTCTTGTGAAAATTCACGCGCATAGGCACCGCTCCCTGCCTAGCATGTCACGATAGCCTCTCCTAAAAATTCACGTGCATAGGCACTGCTCCCTGCCTAGCATGTCACGATGACCTCTTGTGAAAATTCACACGCACAGGCACCGCTCCCTGCCTAGCATGTCACGATGGCCTCTCCTAAAAATTCACGTGCATAGGCACTGCTCCCTGCCTAGCATGTCACGATGACCTCTTGTGAAAATTCACACGCACAGGCACCGCTCCCTGCATAGCATGTCACGATGGCCTCTCGTAACAATTCACGTGCATAGGCACTGCTCCCTGCCTAGCATGTCACGATGGCCTCTCGTGAAAATTCACGCGTGCATGCAATGCTTCCTGCTTAGAAGGATGCTGTGGGTGTGGCCACAGCACTGTTCGGTGGCCACACTCACACAAAGAAGGGTACACGTTAGGTGGTGGTGGCTGGGGAGGCCTACTAAGCCGGTCACACAGTAGTAGTGTGGGCATGGTTTCAATTTCCAGGAACATGCACTGTGCTAGACGCACACAGGCAGCGCTTCCTGCTTTGCAGGTCACGATGGCCCTTTGACTAGAATGTGTGGGATACAGCACCGTGGGGTGTATCGGTTTATAGGATTCAGCACCGTGGGATGTGTAAAACAGCTCTGTGGGATGTATAGGATTCAGCACCGTGGGATGTGTAGGATACAATGACGTGGCATGTGTAGGATACAGCACTGTGGGATGTATAGGATTCAGCACCGTAGGATGTGTAGAAACAGCACCGTGTGTGGGATATGTACGATTCAGACTGTGGGATGTGTAAAAAAGCACTGTGAAATGTGTAGGATACAGCACTGTGGGATGTATAGGATTCAGCACCGTAGGATGTGTAGGAAACAGCACCGTGTGTGGGATGTGTACGATTCAGACTGTAGGATGTGTAAAACAGCACTGTGAAATGTGTAGGATACAGCACTGTGGGATGTATAGGATTCATCACCGTAGGATGTGTAGGATTCAGCACCGTGTGTGGGATGTATGATTCAGCACCATGGGATGTGTATGATTCAGCAAGGTGGGATGTGTAGGATACAGTACTGAGGAAAATATATAGATATCATTGGTGGGTGCTCGCACCTTGTTGGTGGGTGACATGGGACACGCTGTGGATGGAGATGTGGTGGGGGGGCGGGGTGTTTGCGTGGGAGGAGCCGGGGGGGGCAGGGCCGAGCGGGTGCTGGTTGCTGCAGTGTGTGTGTGTGTTTGTGCATGTGTGTATTGTGTGTGTGTGCACGTGTGCTTGGTGTGTGTGTGTGTGTGTGTGTGTGTGTGTGTGTGTGTGTGTGTGTGTGTGTGTGTGTGTGTGTGTGTGTGTGTGTAAGAAACAGAGAACGCGGAAGGGTAGTTATGGATGGTTAAGTCTATTAGGGGGTTGATGTTAAGCATAGCCTGTTGAAGAGCTTTGCACATGAGGTCACAGGAGTGCTACATACATCGTTAGGCCATTTACTTATACGTAGGGTTGGCCAGAACCATACATTTATAGGTATATACGGTGTACATACGGTCTGTTTAGCAAGGAAATCACCATACATACGGTCATATACGGTGCAGATATACGGTTCTGGCCAACCCTAATTATACACATTGCACAGAGTTAATTGCACACACATCGCACAGAGTTGATTATACACACATTGCACAGAGTTGATTGCACACAAGGAAGCGTGGCTGAGGGAGTGACAGCCCAAGGATTTCCGGTCGACCGAAGTCTCCAACAACTTGCCTGCTGCTGGCGGTGACCTCAAACCCATTGGTCACACGGAAGGAGGTGGTGGTGGGAAAGGGCTTGTGAGGTAGTTGGGGGGGACGAGAGTCGAGCAGCGTTGAGCCCTGTATGTGTGTATGTTTTTGCGCGTGTGTGTGTGTGTGTGTTTGCGCATGTGCGGATGCATGTGTGTGTATATGTGTGAAGGTGTGCGTTTGTATGTGTGTGTATGTGTGTGTGCACGAGCGAGCGAGTGTCATGTCTGTGTATATTTGTGTGCAAGGGTGTGCGTGAGTGTATGTATGCGTGCGTGCATTGAGCCAGGCGTGTGTGCATGTGTGTGTGTTTGTTTGTTTTTTGTTTGTGTGTTGTGTTCCGTGTGTGTGTGTGTGTGCTTGTATGTTTGTGTGTATGTGTGTCGCTTGTGTTTGTGTGTGTCGTGTGTTTGT
>Ga0307968_1001128_pt1:5000-21325 | contig 21325 bp, 23 predicted proteins | sample OrgLakmetagen650_FD_201834 | JGI IMG/M metagenome (GOLD analysis project Ga0307968, IMG submission 201834) | Saline water microbial communities from Organic Lake, Antarctica - #650 | ecosystem: Environmental > Aquatic > Non-marine Saline and Alkaline > Saline | place: Antarctica...
GGGCTACCTTATTACCACTTGCTCGTTTGTGCAACCTGCTTTCATCCATTTTCCTTTTGGCCATATCACAGGTGGGTGCTGCGCTTCGAGCTTATGGTGGGGAAGGCCCTAGGAGCACCCTCGTCACAGCAGCAGCAGCAGCAGCAGCAGCTTCAAAACCTAACATGGGCGCTGCCTCTGATCGTCCAGGCGCCTGGCTAGTACTCCAGCCTGCAGAGGCGAATTTGGGAGCAGTAGTTGCTTAAAAGGAGATTTGATGGCTACTAACGACAGCAGATTTGAAATGTAACTCTGTTCATTTTGATGAACAATGCCAAGCACTGATATCTAGCAGTAGTAATATACAAGCGCAAGTCAAGTGTCGTCAAAATATGCGGTTGAAATGCGGTTAAAAGGGGGGTACAGAGTTACAGAGTTACAGATAAAGCCATCAGTCAAAATCTGCGACTGCTAGGCTGCAAATGTAAAAAAGTAAAAATTGTGGTCATTGTGGTAAAAAGGTAAAATTCCCAAGACGATCAACTGCGTTAAGTCAAAAAGGGGGAACCAACTGCATACTGGGCTCATAAAGAACATTGACTGTCACACTTAAGGATACCAAAACCGAGGGAGGCAAGTTATAATAACTCAAAACTCATGTGTGAGGAGCAGCACATGCACAACAAGGGCGAATGGAACCTCGCCGCTTTTCTATCTTTGTTATAATTTTTAAAACGAGGTACTCGCCGATCCTTCCGTAAGAAAAAACCTCACGGTTGAAATTTGCAGTTGAAGCGGTTGAAATGCGGTTGAAAGTATTTCAACCACTATTTCAACCGCATTTCAACCGCTTCAACCGTGATATTATGCTATATGTCAGCTGGTAATCAGGACCATCATGTTATGTGGCATATAATCAGGACATTTACGCATTTACACATTTTGGAAGTTGCAGCTTTTTCCAGATCAACCATTTACTTTTGTCCATTGTTATCATAACAATGATATGACATCATTCATGCCAAACAGGGTGCCACTGGCGGTTTTCCAGCCTGGAGTTGGATTGTTAATGATCATGACTCATAGTCGGACTATTGGGCCTACTTAGTAAGGCAGATCATCCGATGATCGTATTTTGATCAGGCTGTAGTTCGCTATCAGCATATAGTTTAGTTTAGTTTGGATTACAAAGGCATTCAGCATATGATATACCGTAAACCGTCATTTGCAGTGACTGCAAACAACTTATAACTTACCTAGAACTTCAACTAAAAGAAACTTGTACAGCACTAGGAGTAGTATCCTGAGCCTGAAGTCACAGTGTGTGCTTGTTAAAAAAGGGCAAGAGCATATAAAAAAGCCACCAGGTGTATTTGTACATATCATATGACATGTCGACTCATCATTACAAGCAACACTTATCATCATGATTAAATGATTCAATGTTAACATGAAAGTAGTTAAGTCCTATCATAGGATATGATTATATGATGTCATACAGATGTCATGATGACAATGTCTGATCAGATACTATACTAGGTCTTTTTTCTATCTCTGTATTTGTTAGATCAGTCAGTCATATCAGGTCAGTCCGAACCAGACATTAGTTAAGAAAAAGAAGAAGAAAAAGGAAAAGAAAAAGAAAAAACTACGCAGGCAGTGAAAGCCACTCCCCACATTAATTAAGGAAAAGAAGCCACTTTGGTACCGAGTACCGTAAAGCTCCTCCACCGCGAAGCAAAAGGAAAAGAAAAACCAATGGGGATTAGGAGGGTTGCAGGCTTGGCCTGAAACCGGCCCCTGATGACAGTTGATAACAGAACTGGAAAGGGCACGTCTGGTATGGACAAATTTAGCAGCAAAGTTCACAGAGTGCACATGGATCAGACAAGTTTAGCATGGCTGAGTTTACATTCATCAACGAACTGTGTTACCTTCGGAACTAGAAAGGCCTCCCGGGTGGATCTAACACAGAAATAAGGTACTGCTACGTATTTTCTCTTTCCATGTCTGAGCGCTTTTATGTGTGTCTGTTTACTGGTGCTACTCATCTTTGGTGGCTGCCATACGGCTGCCCCTTACCGGAGCTTGGATCATATCCTCAGACATTATCTGTTACAATGTGTTACATGTTAATATGACTAGGCACCCTCGAGCGCTGATTGGTACCAAAACCATCTAATTAAGGATGTAATCAAGGTTATCAAACTGTCACAGGCAGCTCAACAAGCAAGATGGCACAAAACACTCAAATAGATGACCACTAAGCTGCAAGTCGTGACTGTCACCTGCTCAGAATAATTACAGTTAGATCCAGGAGCGTCATTATCAGGCAAATATCAAACAATGCACCATGAATATAAGAAATTTAACGAATATGCCACTTGAGGAAGGCACCTCAAAACGGGTGGCCATGCAAGCTTGTACGGTCGACCGGTTTCTCGTACCGTACCGGAACCGTAACGTATTTTCATTTTGACCGTATTATACGGCTGTTGACCGTACCATACCGTAACCGTACCGTATATAGTATATACGGTCTGAAAATGGAGATAATGGCGTATAAGCACAGCCCTCATATTTCTATTCAGCAACATACCCTATAACCCCATTGCACCAGCCTACAAACAGGACATTAGCAGGTGTGTGGTGCATGTGTGCGTGTTGTTGCACCAGCCAGGTGTGTGTGTGTGTGTGTGTGTGTGTGTGTGTGCGATTGCACAAGCATACAACAACACACACCATGTGTGTACTGGTGTGCCTGCCCTTGTGTAGAGCAGGAGAATCATTTGTATATGGACTATACATGCACCAGCCACATACCTGAATGAGTAAGGGTTATGTCCTGCACTTTGCTGTGAAGTGCCCATGCTTTCTCCTGCTGTTTCAAACAATTTACTTCTAGGAGATGGAATGGTTGGCCCTGACTGCCTTAGTTGCCTAGGCTGTGGATGCGGCTGATGTTGGAAAGGCTTGTTTTGCGCATGCTCTCTGGTTGTCCATGCTAGTGACCCTAAAGTGGGCAGTTTGGAGGGCTATAGCAGGCAATAATCCTAGGAGTCAGCCAATCTTGATCTTTCCAAGCATGTTTTGCGTAACATTAGCAGAATCCACTTGCGTGCTCATACTTTTGGAGTTGGATCAGGACTTTGGCACGATAGAGAATTCATGTGCAACCGTTGTAATTGCCAGGATATCCAGGATGAAAAGCATGTTCTATTTTATTGCACTGATGCCCGTGCTTGCGCACCAAGGCTTCAATTTTCCTGCCTTTTTCACGACCTACTCGCTGTCTTACAGACTTTTGCTGAGGGGTTTTAACCATGTTTGAAATTGTTTCGTCATATAAACTCTGATGTTTTTGGCTTCCTGCATCAACAGAACAACAAGATTTCTTTATATCCAGACTTATGGATGTTTATGTGTTGGCTGGCAGTGACTAACAAGCAAATAAGCCAAACGACTTAGCTCAAGGTCAACCCCCATTGTAACCACCGTAACCAGTTATGAATTGGGGCACAAATGGCCACCTAGTGCAAATTGGTGGACCAAAGTCCGACCCATTCCAAGAAAGGCTGTGCAACAACAGCATGGTCATCCACTTTTTCATTAACATTTTTAACTGCACTTGGAACAACCTAATTAATAGTAGTTCTATACGAACAAGGTTGTTTATTTTATCAAACATCTCATCCAACATCCAACGTGCTAATTGCAAAGACCCTCCGAGTTTGTGCCCTATCTATAAACATTTGGATACGCCCCAGACAATGCATCATGTTCAAATGAGCAAAATATTCTTGATAAAATTAAACATCACCACCTAGCAGCTTTGATTCATGTGGATTAAAGTTGGCAAGAACATGCCTCTAGACACAGCCAGACGTTGTTGTCTCAATGCAAGCTGCTTCAAAACCATTGGTTGAGGCTGCCACGCCCTACCACCCATGCTGCAATTCATTGGCTAGCCACCTTACCCAACCCCCACATTCTACCTTATGGCCATGTCATGAAAGTGGGCGTCGCTAAAGGATATGCTTGTTGTTGGTCCTGCATCGTTTTTTGTAAAGGAAAGGCTTAAGCACTGCGTTCATACAAAATAAAAGACATCAAGCATAGCACTCGCAAGCTAGGCAAAAATGCAGGAGCAACCTGCTTTTGCAACATAGGGGACCAATTTCTGGCTTTCCATTACACTTTAGATCCTGATAGCACAGTATTAAGCAGTACAATGTTTTGATGTGCACAATATGTGCGTACTCAAGCCTGCATTCAACTAGGCCGGGCCTGCCTATCATTGACCTAACAAGATCCTGGACAATGTTTTTTTAGCATGCTACTTGCCATTTGCAAGCACAGGAGCAGTACACCACTGCAACCAAGGGGGTAACACACTTCATCTGGCACACCGTGCATTCAGCATGCCTACCTCATCAGATCACTGTAGCTTGAATTCCACCGTCTGTGAGCAAGATCATGGGAAATGTAATGTGAGCAGTGCATACATCTAAAAAAAAGAAAGGCAGCGGGTGTGATGAGATGAGATGCCAATAATGCAACCCCTCCACCAGGAATCTTCAACGTGTCCTCCCAAGTTCCCAAGCTTCCCCGGAACACAATGAGACCATTCCTGACTTAGCTCAAATCCCCCGCTTTTTCAACCAAGATTTTGGAAACAGCGTTTGGGTTCACCAAAGCTAGGTTGGGGCCGACACTCCAGGATGGCCCGATCTATTGGCAAACATTTCCAGAGCCCGGATGGGGTTGAGTGTCCTGCCCCCCACCAAGTAAGCACTTATCTTACAGAGGAAAGGGTGCACGATGTAGGCTGAGTGCTAAGCGTCGCATATATTACATTACATATCACGCTTGCTAAAACAAGCCAAGGCAAGCTAGTTGTGCCAATGATGACAACATGCTTCATAAACTTGGGCCACATACTGCTTGTAGAGTACAAATTCTGGAGCTAAAAACCTGAGCAAGTTTTAAGATGTAGCGCAGGCTGGACACAAGGTGCAATAGGTGCAGTAGGTATATGAAGCGAATGGAGGTTCAAGCATACCTTGCCATCCCTGCCACGTTGTTGCAAATGTGCTTTCCTTCAAGCTCTGTGAAAGTAAGCAGACGCACCTTGAGCAAGATGGCACTGACAAATTTGTCCAGGGGAAGCATCTCCGTCTTGTTCCTCTGCCACATGGACAAGCAACCTTGCTCTACTGCCTCCTTAGCCGCGTCTAACATTTGCTTGGCAGCCTCAGGGTTGGGAGTGCTGCTTCTTGGACTAGGATGAATGCTTGCATCCCGCTGAAACTGCAGTTTGCCCTCCATGGTGGAGCAAGATTCGTCTGTATAGCCCGTCATATTGAAGTGACGCTGCAACGCAAGGAGAATGGCAGCACATTGGTATCCACAGCACAATTTAAGCTCTGCTACTCTAGCGCCCTGTAAAGGCACTTACATGACTGCTTTATTATAACCAGTGATGTGACTTTACGCCGTAATTGAGAATTTTGCACCGTATTACGATACGGTGTACGCCGTACTACGGTCATACCGTAGAAATTACGGTAAAACCGGGATCACTGTCCTAACCGTCATGTACGGTGGCAAATAGTACACAATACGGTGGGTAAATCGTAGTAATTCTAAGGCGCGTCAAAGTTCATCGTGTGAACCTACAGCTTTCCATCCCCCTTCCACCGCAATACAATTTATTAGTTTACAGCAATGAGTGCAGTTTCTAAGAAGAAGCAAAGGGTGGGGATGCATGGCAGTGGCTTGCCCATGCCCAGAGACCTGGGTGTGGGGGAGCACCCTGCATCAGGGAGCCTGCAGGGCAAGGGCAGGCAAGGCAAGCGCCATGTGAAGAAAAATTAAAATTGGTGGGTAGAAGGTCAGTTTGAGAAGGAGGTAAAAGTGAAAAGGGACGGGGTGGAGAAGGATGGGTATAAGTGCAAAGCATGCAACAAGCAGCTGATAGTATCCAACCAGCAGCGCCTCAAGGAGCACGTCCTCAATCCCAGCATCTGTGTGTGGTGGAAGTCAGCAGCAGCAGCAGCAGAACTGGCAACCAATAATGAGGAGGTGCGGCAGTTTGTGAAGGACACACACACACACAACACACACACACACACACACACACACACGCACGCACGCACGCATGCACGCACACACACGCACACAGGGGTGCTGAGTTCGATGAAATCCCTGAGTCAGACAAGGAGGAGTTTGCTGAGTGGCTGGAGGGCATTCGCTCTGCTGAGGAAGAGCAGGAGCAGGAGCAGCTTGAGCAGCAGCAAGCGCAGGAGTTGGAGACAGATCAGCAGGGGCAGAACAGCATGGACATGCAGCGAAGTGGTTCGACAGGGGGGGGGACACTGATGAGGGAGGGGTTTTTGAGGAACACATTTAGAGTAGCAGGAAGTTAGCTATCAGTAACTGTGCCACTGTAGCCCACAGTGAAGGTACAGAAATTACGGTAATTTACCGAGGAAAATTCTGGACCGTACCGTAGTCCGTACCGTAATCGACCGTAATACGGTCCCAAATTTGCGAAGACCGTAGACATTACGGTGGTGTACCGTAATGACAGTACCGTACCGTATTACCGTCAACCGTACCGTATACCGTAGGGACACATCACTGATTATAACTTAAGTTGCCCCTTAAGCAACACTTACCTGCCCACAGAAAAGTCACAAGTGTGAACCTACCTGACTCTTCATGACACGCAAGGCATTCAGCGCCTTGTTGAACAAGTCTGTAGTGAGTCACTACTAGTGACAGAGGGCAGCACCTGCGTGTGTACATGATGCGTGTGTGTGAGCGGGCACAAGCGCATGCATGCATGAAGTTGTGTGCATGTGCGTGCACATTCGTGCGTTAGTGTATGTTATGAGTGCATGTGCTTGTGAACATGAGTATGTACGTGTAAATGTTCACGTGTGTATATGCGCATGTGCTTGCGTGCAGATGAAGCAAGCAGGAAGCTAACACACCATATTCAGCATGCCCTTCTGCTCCTCCTCCAGACGCTTCCCTGAAGATTTGTCTAGCTTTTTTCCCAGTTTCTTCTTCAGTTCCTCCACCTGCTGCTGCAGGGGCTCCACCTGCTGCTCCACCTGCTGCTCCACCTGCTGCTGCACCAGTAGCTGCAACTGTACTTGTAGCTCGGCTGGGATTGCTGGCTGGGACTGGGGGGGTGGCAGGGAGTGGAGCACAGGTGCTTGGGACTCCCCCCGCTGCTTCTTGCTCACAGCGCGCTTGGTGGGGCTGCTGTGTACCTCTGCATCGTGGCGCTGTTCCCACAGCAAACGCTTCTTTGACGAGCGGGGGGGTGGCGTTACATGACGTGTATTGAATGATAATTGTATAACTTTGTTTATGTTGTGGTTCTTTCCCTGAAATTCTGATGGGTCACGCCCGCGGCCAACCTGTTTAACAAAAGACTTATGGCAGCTAACGTTTGGATAGGCAGGCTCTTATGAACACTAAATTACCGGAATGGCTTCCAGAGGCAAGGAAATCCTTGAGTGCCATTACTGTTCTAAGACCGTTAACAGGTTATGGGCCCAACACGCTTCCACTGCGCAACTAGGAAAGGAGGTTGAGACCATGGCTAGCTATAAGCTTAGCATAGAGCCACGTGGAGTGCACTAGGCTACAGGCAACTATCCAACTATTTGGCAGCAGCGTACGATGGACGTGCTGCGCAAGGAGGGATTGCTGGAAGCAGTGGAGCCCAAGCCAGAGGGCCCTGGCAGGGCAGACCTTATAGGGGCAAATCAGGACAAAGCGCTGGGGCTCATCAGGTTGCACCTGGAAGACAGCAAGCTCAGCGAAGTCCAGGAGCTAGAGACCGCACTCCAGGTGTGGGTGTGCTTGGCCAATACGCACAAGAAAGGCGCCGAAGCACAGCGTTTTCAACTCAGGTCAGAGTGGACCAGGCTCAAGCAAAACAGTGGTGAGCACATCGCAGCCTATGTTCAGCGGCTCCGCACAACAGCTGCAAACCTGAGGGCCAGTGGGCAGTCAGTGGACGTGACCGACAAGTTAATGACTTTGCTGAACGGTTTGACTGACTCGTACCGCACTATTGTGTCTGTGTACCAGCAGTTGTCACAGCAAAGAATGTCGTCGCTACGGTAGTCCTACCAGCTAATTATTGTTTTCTCACAGTGTTGAACATTTTTAGTATTGTGTGCTCGCCTTTGGCTCGCATGTGCATTATTATTCATGATACTACTGGTCATGTTTTGGGATGTTTATGGTATAAGTGTGGTGTATTTGTGTGATCTGAAAAGTTGTATACTGGTGTTATATACCCATATTATGTTGGCATTTGAACGCTATATACGTACGTTTGTGCATTAATATTGATCATGTACGTGCCAGCATATATGTGTGTGTTCGCTATCGCTCACATGTGCGTTCATGTTATATCCTTGTGCATTGGGATTGTATATACACATATAATCCTGTATACATCCGCGTGTATGTACAGTGGTGTTTATTCCGCGCGTATGTATATACCCTATATATGGGCTTGCATACACGTATATACTCGTACATAAGTGTCTTATCGTAACTATATACAGTGTTGTATACACTCATATACGTTCCTGTACACCATATATACGTATACTAATTCTGTAAGTAGCTTGTATACACGTATATACTCATACACAGGTGTCTTATAGTACCTAGAGTCGGTGTTGCATACACTCATATACATTCTTGTATACTACATATACGTATACTAGTCCCGTAAGCTGCTTATATACGTATGTACTCATACATAGGTGTCTTATAGTACCTACAGTCGGTGCTGTATACACTCGTATGCGTTCCTGTATACCATACATACGGTCCTGAGTAGTGGGCGCGGTAGAGGGCGTGGGCCTGCATCATCATCCCAAAAGGTGTGTGACTACGTAGTCAAGGTGAACAGTCACAACACTGAGCCTGAACAGTATTTCAACCACGTAGTTACTGCGTATTAAGCTGCAAGTACTCAGCACATATTGACAGTGTGTTATGTGTATTTTAGCAAGGATGTCGGTACCAGTGAAAACGCGTGGGCGCCCCAGAAAGGACTAGGTGAGTTATGTGACTATGTGACTACGTCCTTGCAAAATAAGGGGCCTATTAAGTTTAACAGAACAACCTCGTGTTTATTTTTTGTATTTACAGGAGAGTGAAACAAAAAGGGATATACAGAAATTCTTACAGGTCTGTGTACCGTACCAAAATTATATCACCCCGCAAAAATAATGTTTTTGAGGGGTGCGGCTAAGTGCGGACAGAAAATTAAATAAATAATTTTAGGCCTGCAGATTAAAATGGCCTAAATTGGTGAGAATGGCTTAACAATGGCCTGCGGATTGGATTATAATAAATATTGAAGGGTGTGCGGATTGGTTGCGGATTTGCAAAACTAAATATTTTTTTTTGGGGTGCGGGATGATTAAATTTTGGTACGGCATGTGCTTGTGCTTATCAACGCTGTTGATGATTGTTGATATTTTAATCTTATCATCCTCTTTTGGGCTGTCCAAGGTTACAAAATGTCAAGGCATTGGAGGAGCTGATTAGTGTTCAAAAGGTAGTTTTTGTCAGTGGATGAGATTCAGCAGCAAGACTAGCACTCACAGCAACATACCTACAGCCTGTTAATAACAGTTCATTTCCTTGCAAGGGCAGAAGCGTGCTTGGTCACCGTCTAATTCTGATCCTGATTCTGATTCCAAATTGAAAGGTGGTGGTCTTATATTAAGAGACAGCAGACGTTGATATGTAATAAACAAACTCTTAAAATTTTTGTTTCTTTTGAAATGATCAGGTAAGAATTGTGTATTAAGCATTTGTGTTTTGCCTGTACCCATGTTTCCTCTAATGCAACATAAAGGTGTGAGAGGATAGGGTAACATGAGTTATTCACGATACTTTTCATTCCAATTTATGATATCATGACAAAAATGAAGTGAGTTTTGAGTGTTTATGTTAGCAAGGCAGCTTAGGTTATCCATTTCAGCAATTACAGTGCAAGCAATTCCTTTTGTAATTTGTGTTTCACGAAATTGTGGATGGAAGCATTTATAAATAAGTGTTTTAGAGTTTGAATTGTAGGTGAAATATGACCGATTGTTTTTGTGCATACGCTTGGCATACGGACAGTAATACCCTTTAAGATAGAAGTTAACCGTATTATAATCACTAAGTTTGTTTTCAATTGTTGTTTCTAAAGCAGTCGTTTGAAGTAGTTCTAGTAAAAACAGACTTTTGTGAATGGCTGTTTGAATTGTTGCAATTTGATTCTGTGGAACATTTGATAGTAATTCTTCATGTTCTTGTTGAATGGCAGTATTTTTCATTATGATGGGTTATTGATAATGACTTTTATCAACACGTGAATAGTCTGCTTTGGCTATGAACATTCCTTTTTTATGACTTGATTGCCTTGATTGTCATCATTATAATCATATACTCTTACAAGATGGTCTGAAGGGATGTCTGATGATGTTGAGTATGGAATTAATTGAGGTGTCGGTGGGTTTGACCATTTACTCGAGTACAATGTCCGAAATGACCTAAAGTTTGAGAATACACTGCTGTCGATAATTGTTTGATCATTAAAAACCAACAGAGATCTTTCATATTCATCTGTATGTATGTTATTACTGAGTACGTAAGCAGTCAGATTTTCGACTCAACTGTTCGAGCACAACATATAATTTGACATGAGCAAATAATTTGTTGTGTCTGTTACATGTTACAATTTGTATGTTTCTGATCTCAATTTACAGCCTCGTTCAAGTGCCTGCTGGACAGCTCAATTGCTGAGCGCTTTTCAGCGACTGCGTGGGTGTGAGTTGTATGTACGAGCTGTTCAAACTGGGCATGCTATTACTATGCAAGTTTTTACTGCAGATTTGAAGCATTAGATGAGAGGTGTTTGGAGAGACGCTGAGTTGGTGGACCCTAACACGCACAACAACAAACTGGCCACCTATCAATTCTTGCTTTGCCATCCCTTCTTCTAGAAATGAGCGTATGCCAAATAATGTACCACGGTATCTCCATCTTGATCTGCCCAAACATGTTATGCGCAATATAAATAAATTCCGCTTGCGTGCGCATACTCTGAAAATTGAGGCAGCAGCGTGGCTTGAAGATGGTTCTTGCGTATGTGACCAATGTCCTGGTGAAGATGAACATGTTCAGAACGAGGTGCATGCTCTTTTATTTTGCCAATACCATCAAGTTTGTGAGCTGAGGAAACATTTTTCCTTTTTGTTCACCTTTTTTTGAGGTCTTTTCAGCAGCCCAACCCTTTTTGCTGCAACAGGTCAACAACCAACTTGTTCATGATTTCCTTTCTCAGCAGAACAATAGACTTTTTATTTTTCTTTCTGAGCTTATGGATTTATTTGTGGCTGGCCGAGACCAGTCAGCAGCCGATCAGCCAAGCAACCTGGCTGAAGGTCACCCCCTATTGTAACCATTGTAACCATTGTAACCATTGTGTGTTTCTATCTATGGGAAGCCATTTCATCAGACATATGTTATAAACTTCATCAATAAACCTGTGTAAAACTGGAAAACTTGTAATGTTTCACTTAATAATTCCTCTACATCAGCAAATTTTACGATCAATATAAAAAAACATCCATATAGGGCAGTCTGTGTTGTTTGGAACGACTTTGTGATAATGTTGTTGTTGATCATTTGGTTTCAAGTCATTAACAAATGCAATAAGTTTTTGTGGAGACTCAAACCATGTAAATTGTTTACATCCTTGAATCACCTTGCAATCTCTAGATAACACAAAGCTAGTTTGCGGAAGGTGTTCTTTCTTATTGAACCAAATCGTACCATTTTGCCCGTTGTATTGATCATTTGCCAGTTCGTATTAACGTATACGATACATTTACTTATATCATTTTAAATAAAGGGCTTAAAAAGAATATAAAGGAATTTTTAAAAAGCTTGTACAATGGAATGCCTTGAACGCCTTGACACCCAACGGGTGCAACCTGTGGTTGAATGCCTTGACACCCAACAGGTGCAACCTGCGGTTGAATGGCCTGAGCAACAACCTAACAATCAACCAGTACAACAACCCAAACAAAGAGGTTATAATTTAACAATGACTAAAACGAGATATTACAAGTTGGCAGAGATGTTGCAGACAAAGTTGCAAGATAGTGAACTCGTGGATGATGTATTAGATGGTGTCAAAGTGTTATTTCAATTTAACCCAGAAAGTGCGGTTTATTCAAAAGAGTATGGTATTGAGCGGAAGAGACAAATGGGGTTGGAAATGGGTAAATCTGGATATGAGCTTTTTAATAAGCAATACAGAAAGAAAGAAACCACACAAGGTTGTGAAATAAAGACTGAAGTGAAGGTAACCGTGCTATATGAATGAGAATGGATTGGTATGATGTATGAAGACAAAAATTGTATTCAAGAGCAAAAGGACAGTGTTATCGATCACTATACCTTAATCATGTCAAAAAGTGACAAACCTTTATTTTACCTTGGACCAATGAAATTTTGTAATAAAGGAAAAGCTAAAGAATTTGTGTCCCAATGCATGGCTAAAATGTTCTTATGATGGATATGAAGTTTTAGAGAAGGATAAGACATGGATATATCCAATGATTTACAATCACCCAAATCATGTTGAAAAGCTTAAATTTCACAATGGGAAAATGTACATATTTTATGATCAAAACGGTAAACGGTATTATCACTTAAATTTGTGTAACTCGCAACAATCCAAAGAATTCTTTAAACCCATGTCTTATTTGAAATGTTCTACCCAATCCCTTTCAAACAATCATGATCATAATTGTATGACCCACATTGATCATGCTAACAAGCAATCTATAAATTTAGTGGACTTTATGACATTATATGGTTGTAGGTTTAGATTTAAAGATATTAAACTTGACCATGATAAATGTTGTTATTATATTGCAAATCCAAATGTTAAAACAGACTGGTGTAATTATCATAAAGAAAATGCATGTCTTGTACCGGTTGATAAAACATGGAATTTAAAGAACAATCAAAAAGCAGTTTATTTTAAACAGCCTGCTGCCCCGTAAACTTCGTTTATTTTATTGTTTTTCACCTATCTTTTAAAGACAGTTAAATAAATAAAAGTACACTTTTAAAGTCCTAATAAAGACACATTAAGATCTTAAAAGACACTTTAAAAAGTGCATATGTAAAGACAGTATTAAAAGTCCCTTTAGGATCAATTAAAAAAGAATAAAAGAACATGAGGTTTTTAAACACATACAAACCGTTCGCGAAACAATGTCACAGTTTGATAAAATGTTTTAAACACGCACACACATCATTCACATAACAATGTCCCAATTTAATACAATGTTTTAAACACGCACACTGCCAACACATTGCTCACCTTGTTCTGCTTTTCACACTTGATCAAATAAGTCGCCTAAATGAAAACCTGTCGATTAGTTGTTTTGATGCAGCTTTCTCTTGGTCACTTAAGCGTTCTACTCTCCAACAATGTGCAACTTTTTGGCGAAGCCCCAGTCATGGGGCGAAGCCCTAGGTTTGTCGTCTTCCCACCAATGTTCACACCAGGGCACGCAGGCCCACCCAGCACACCCCCCGCCCCCAAAACTTGCACAGTGACCCAGTGAACAACAGAGGAGTTGCTCAGATCGAAGTAAATCAAATTGTAGCGAAAAGGACTGAGCTTCGGAAAAACGGATCCGTATCCGGGACCATCGTCCTCTGTGCGCTTCCGTTTGGTGCAACCTAGGTCAAATAGTGATGCTTGTCCCTTAGGGCGATGGGGTTCCATTGGGGGGACCCAGAAACTTAGGGCGATGGGGTTCCATTGGGGGGACCCAGAAACTACCGCATTAAAAAGTCTAAGTATTGCGAGGTCTGAAAAACATTATTTATTTTCTTGACATATTGCGAGGGGCCTCAATAACTTTATAAGGTCATCAATTTCCAAGCTTTACATTGGTCCGGTGCGTATAATATATATTTATTCTGAGGCTCCGGGGGCAAAAATAAAGTTTTGTGGATGGGTGAACATGAGCGGGGAAGGCCCCGCCCCAGCCCTAGCCCCAGCACCTGCAGCACCAGCCCCAGCCCCAGCACCTGCAGCCCCAGCCCCAGCCCCAGCACCTGCAGCAGCACCTGCAGCACGACACTCCTGGACAGCACCTGGAGCACGACACTCCTGGACAGCACCTGGAGCACGGCACTCCTGGACAGCACCTGGAGCACGACACACATGCGCCCCAGCACCTGTAGCACCTGCCTCAGCACCTGCAGCACGACACACATGCGCACGCACACACGCGCATGTGCACGCATACTCACACACGCACACGCACTGCCTGGGGTAAATGCCCACCGGGATTCGTGCGGGAATGGCTAAATTATTTATTCTGAGGCTTCGGGGTTACCCGGGGTTACGTTTAATATTTCTAGAACTTAGGCACCGGGATGGATCTGCAAAGGAATCTGCCTCGTGACGTCATTCGCAGTACAGCGCGTTTCAGACTTTGTGTCCACACCCTACGTTTTGAGATAGCGACATGGAATCAAAGTAATTCCCCCACCTGTGATTTGTGTGATAATGATGATGTCCAAGATGAGCAGCATGTTCTATTCCACTGTGCCAATCCCCACGTGATTTCTCTCCGCAGGAAATATGCATTTCTATTTCCCCCAACAGGAGCTCACGATGTGATTACTTTCTTGAGCCAGAACAATAACAAGCTTTATTGTTTCCTCCATGAACTAAGTGCGTTTTATGAGCAGGTTAGCAGTCGCTCGCACGTCTTGACTGAAGGCCTTTTTTTTGTAAACCTTGAAACTGCCGCAAACGCTAATTTCTGCAGAGATGTTTCTCATTGTTACAACAGGGGGTGACTTCAGGCAGGTTGTTTAGCTGATCGGCTGCTGATTGGCCAAAAATAAATATCATATGTTAAATCAGTGGCATGGATGAATTGTGTAATTTCCCCTGGGTATTAATGTGATCAATTGTTTCTCAGTTATTTAATTGTTTGGCCAGTTTGGATGGTCCTCTATAATGCCATGCTGGTACCATTATTTTATCGTGATAATTTACAAGAAAACAGTTATGCTGTTCTGCTGAGGAAAGAAAACTGGCTTGATGCAACAAAAACATGATCATATTAGTCAGGAAGGTAGCAAATAATCAATACAATTTTACTAAAACACAACTAGCTATTCACTGCTGGTAAAATGCGCTACCCCTTCCTGCCGCAGCCGCCGCTTGCTGGCGCTGGCTCAGCAATAGCTTGGCTGCACTGCCGCCGCTGCTGCTCGTCTGACCAGCTGTGAACAACTGCCGTTGCTGCTGCTGCTGCTGCTGCTGCCACAGTTGCGGCGGCTGCTGATCCTGTTTCGTGTACTGCAGGCTTGCAGGTGTGTATGGCTGCTGCTGCTGCTGCGATTGTGTGCGTTGAAGCCCTGCAGGGGGAGCCCCTCCCACCCAATTATTGCTTTGTGGCACTACCACCTGCACTCCACCCCCACTGCACCCTCCTGCTGATGCTGAAGGTGGCTGATGGCTCAACTGTGGCAAAAGGAGGGGGCGACCATTCCGTGCGCCTGTTCCTGTGTATGTGCATGTACACGTGTGTTTGTGTGTGCAATATGCATTTTGCATTTACTTTAGCGTGTGTTTGTATGTATGGGAGTGAAAGTGAGAGACAGACAGAGAGAGAGAGAGAGAGAGAGAGAGAGAGAGAGAGAGAGAGAGAGAGAGAGAGAGAGAGAGAGAGAGAGAGTGAGTGTGCTACGCATGGTTTGGGGGCGCACAGCAGCTTCACTAAGTGTAGAATGTGTGGGCTTTAAGTTGCTGTACAGCCATAACAGCCATATTTCCCAAAGACACACACCCACACACAAACACACACACACATACACACACACAGAAGGTTCTGCTTCTGATCAGGTGCATGTTTACCATCATGCATATAACATTAATAGGTGTTACACAAGGCGCATGTAGCTCAGGACATGCAGCTCAGGCGCATGTAGCTTAGGACATGTAGCTCAGGCGCATGTAGCTCAGGACATGCAGTTTAGGACATGCAGCTCAGGACATGCAGCTCAGGCGCATGTAGCTTAGGTCATGTAGCTCAGGCGCATGTAGCTCAGGACATGCAGCTCAGGACATGCAGCTCAGGCGCATGTAGCTTAGGACATGTAGCTCAGGCGCATGTAGCTCAGGACATGTAGCTCAGGCGCATGTAGCTCAGGACATGCAGCTCAGGCGCATGTAGCTCAGGACATGTAGCTCAGGCGCA
>Ga0307968_1001129_pt1:0-2500 | contig 21320 bp, 21 predicted proteins | sample OrgLakmetagen650_FD_201834 | JGI IMG/M metagenome (GOLD analysis project Ga0307968, IMG submission 201834) | Saline water microbial communities from Organic Lake, Antarctica - #650 | ecosystem: Environmental > Aquatic > Non-marine Saline and Alkaline > Saline | place: Antarctica: Organic...
CATGCATGAGTGCATGAGACATACAACCCCACACAATCGAGCACGCACCTGGGCTCGTGGCTGCGCTTGTCTGCATTGCACAGCCACTGGAAGAGAGAAAGCTGTCGCATGCATGAGACATACGACTCCACACAATTGAGCACGCACCTGGGCTCGTGGCTGCGCTTGTCTGCATTGCACAGCCACTGGAAGAGAGAAAGCTGTCGCATGCATGAGTGCATGAGACATACAACCCCACACAATTGAGCACGCACCTGGGCTCGTGGCTGCGCTTGTCTGCATTGCACAGCCACTGGAAGAGAGAAAGCTGCTGCATGCATGAGACATACGACTCCACACAATTGAGCACGCACCTGGGCTCATGGCTGCGCTTGTCTGCATTGCACAGCCAATGGAAGAGAGAAAGCTGTCGCATGCATGAGTGCATGAGACATACAACCCCACACAATCGAGCACGCACCTGGGCTCGTGGCTGCGCTTGTCTGCATTGCACAGCCACTGGAAGAGAGAAAGCTGTCGCATGCATGAGACATACGATTCCACACAATTGAGCACGCACCTGGGCTCATGGCTGCGCTTGTCTGCATTGCACAGCCACTGGAAGAGAGAAAGCTGTCGCATGCATGAGTGCATGAGACATACAACCCCACACAATCGAGCACGCACCTGGGCTCGTGGCTGCGCTTGTCTGCATTTCACAGCCACTGGAAGAGAGAAAGCTGTCGCATGCATGAGACATACGACTCCACATGATTGAGCACGCACCTGGGCTCATGGCTGCGCTTGTCTGCATTGCACAGCCAATGGAAGAGAGAAAGCTGCTGCATGCATGAGTGCATGAGACATACAACCCCACACAATCGAGCACGCACCTGGGCTCGTGGCTGCGCTCGTCTGCATTGCACAGCCACTGGAAGAGAGAAAGCTGCTGCATGCATGAGACATACAACCCCACACAATTGAGCACGCACCTGGGCTCGTGGCTGCGCTCGTCTGCATTGCACAGCCACTGGGAGAGAGAAAGCTGCTGCATGCATGAGACATACGACCCCACACAATCAAGCATGCACCTGGGCTCGTGGCTGCGCTTGTCTGCATTGCACAGCCACTGGGAGAGAGAAAGCTGCTGCATGCATGAGTGCATGAGACATACAACCCCACACAATCGAGCACGCACCTGGGCTCGTGGCTGCGCTCGTCTGCATTGCACAGCCACTGGGAGAGAGAAAGCTGCTGCATGCATGAGACATACGACCCCACACAATCAAGCATGCACCTGGGCTCGTGGCTGCGCTTGTCTGCATTGCACAGCCACTGGGAGAGAGAAAGCTGTCGCATGCATGAGTGCATGAGACATACAACCCCACACAATAGAGCACGCACCTGGGCTCGTGGCTGCGCTTGTCTGCATTGCACAGCCACTGGAAGAGAAAAAGCTGCTGCATGCATGAGACATACGACCCCAGACCCCACACAATAGAGCACGCACCTGGGCTCGTGGCTGCGCTTGTCTGCATTGCACAGCCACTGCACAGCACTGATGGAAATGGCTCCGTCAAAAGTGCCGGTGCGGAAAGGCAGGCCGTGGCCTAGGTCATGGAGCGCAAGGTCACCCTCCACCTGCGTGTGTATGTGTGTGTGCCTTGTAGGTGCTGTGTGTGTTGTATGTGTTTACATTAGTGTGTGTGTGTGAGTTTACACGTGTGTATGTGTGTGTTTAAGATGCGGTTGAGATGTCCAGGGACCTGAGAACGGAGGCGTGCGCACGTTTGAGGTCCTGTTTTGCATGTGTGTGTGTGTGTGTGTGTGTGTGTGTGCACGTTATAGCAAAGAATGGAGTTCAATATATAATATAAAACACGTCTAAAACTGTCGCCATTCCACAACATGGACACATAAACACACACGCGCACCATTGCACACATGCATCATTTCACTCACAACACACATTTCACAACACAAATGACGACACACAAAACACACACATGCTCCCAACACACACACACACACACACACGCACACACAGCATTGACGACAGGCTTCTCGCACCTCTCTCTCCACAGCCACGTCCAACATTGCAGGGGAAATGTCAGTGCCCACCCACGTGTGACCCTGTTTGTGACAAAAGCAACAGGAGTCACACTTGACACATTGGTTTCAGAATTGCACATTTCAGTGAAGGGATAATACCTACATTGTCGGCGTAGGTGTTTGTGACAAAAGCAAGAGGAGTCACGTTGACACATTGATTTCAGAGTTGCAGGTCCCAGTGAAGGGCTAATACCTACGACGTCGGTGTAGGTGTTTGGTATAAGGCAGTACCACACAGCACAAGGCAGTACCACACAGTATAAGAGTATAAGGCAGTGCCACACAGTATAAGGCAGTGCCACACAGCACAAGGCAGTACCACACAGTATAAGGCAGTACCACACAGCACAAGGTCGGGCTTTTGATTTTGGTCAGTTATGTTTTTGGTCAGTTAAATTTTTGGTCAGTT
>Ga0307968_1001129_pt1:7500-21320 | contig 21320 bp, 21 predicted proteins | sample OrgLakmetagen650_FD_201834 | JGI IMG/M metagenome (GOLD analysis project Ga0307968, IMG submission 201834) | Saline water microbial communities from Organic Lake, Antarctica - #650 | ecosystem: Environmental > Aquatic > Non-marine Saline and Alkaline > Saline | place: Antarctica...
CTTGGCACGGATGCTGTCGGCACAAAGATGGTTACAGGCATAGAGCAAGAAGGCTACGCTAATGACTGCTCGTGTTTTTCTTCAATTGGTCAGCTTGCTGAGTTCTGTTAGGTTATTTGGACAGGTGCAGCTTGCTAGCATGCCCTACTATTAGGGTGGGCCAGAGACCAGAGTTGCACACACGTGTGAGGTGTGTTTGCTTCATCGTTACTTCATCGCTACTCATTGTTACTTTGTTACATTGTTACTTCATCGTTACTTCATCTCTACATTGTTACATTGTTACTTCATCGTTACTTCATCTCTACATCCTTACATTGTTACTTCGTTACTTCATCTCTACATCCTTACATTGTTACTTCGTTACTTCATCGCTACTCCATCGTTACATTGTTACTTCGTTACTTCATCGCTACTCCATCGTTACATTTTTACTTCATCGTTACTTCATTCCTACTCATTGTTACATTGTTACTTCGTTACTTCATCGCTACTCCATCGTTACATTGATACTTCATCGTTACATTGTTACTTCATCGTTACATCGGTTTTTCATCGTTAGCAAAAAGATTACCAGTAATAATGTCATACACGGCGTGTGGTTATGGTTCTGGCCAAATCTACCTGTTGCTAACCATATACCGATGTCAAAGGTTTATCCATACGATAAATACATACCGTGCGTGCTTTCAGTGCTGAAGATGAATGGTTTTGCTTCTCGTTTGACTCTCGTCATTCAACAGTGAGTGCAATAAGTGGTTTGGGGTGTCTGACATTTTGTTGTGTGTTTCAAGTGTTTAAACGCCACAAGAGTGCAGCAAGACTTTGGCTGGCGACGGTGGTCAAAACGTCACCGTTGTCCGCCAAACAAGCGTCCAATGTCAATCATTGATACTAGTTACTTACAAGTGTTTAAACGCCACAAGAGTGCAGCAAGACTTTGGTCAAAACGTCACCGTTGTCCGCCAAACAACCGTTCAATGTCAACCATTGATATCAGCTAACAAAAACAAATGATTGAGCAGCCTTTGTAGGACACGTGGTTTTTCGTTTTATGTCAGTGGTAGGGGCGGATGCTGACACATAAGTAGGGTTGGCCAGAACCATATATATATATACGGTGCATATACGGTATTTTTGGCAGGGGAATCACCAAATATACGGCCATATACGGTGTATATTACGGTTCTGGCCAACCCTGCACATAAGCACCTTATGACTACCTTATGACCATGCTGAGTGTGTTGACGCTACTGCGCAGTCTTTTCTTTTTCACGCAGGTAGGCAGTAAGCAGCTTTTCAAGCACACCAGGGTTTAGTGGCTGCTCTAGGACACATAGCCCTAGGAGGCTATATGCTGCAGGCATGATTTGAGTGTACAATTGTTGGAGCACATTTACTACATCTTCGGAGTTGTGCATGTATGATGATGTTGTGAAATGTGGTACAGTCCGTATGTAAAATTCGTTTGCACACTTTCAAGACTTGTTTGTGTCGTAAATCGGCTTTGTCGTTTTGGATGGCCTGCGGGCATGTTTCACATCTTACTGAGAGGCAAATACACTATTTTTGTACAAAATCTCTTGTGTGAGGAGCAGCACATAAACTCTTGTGTGAGGAGCAGCACATGCACAATGAGAGGGTCTGGAACATCAAACATGGTCTGGTTCATCACTCTTTTACTGCGGGCCCTGCTGCTAGATGAACCATGGACTAGCACTTGCCTGGCTGAGTTTACAGAGAGTTTACAGAGTACTAACCCCTCAGTCAAAACGTGTGACTGCTAGGCTGCGTACTATGTAAAACATGTAAAAATTGTTCACATTCCACGGGCTGTATCTGCCTTTTACAGAGTCCCTTAATCATGCTGGCTGTGTCATCACTACCAGCGGAGTCTTTTCTTTTCTTTTCTTTTCTTAGAGAGTGAATCACAATCGCTTTGCTTATTAGTTGTGGTAATTCTAATTCTTGAGCCACCGCAAACAACACACCTGCAGAAACTGGTTTTTTTAATGCTTGCCATGCACGAGTGCTGCTTGACTTTATGAATTGCCATCAGGTTGAATCGTTGCCTATTGCCTATACCGAGCATCGCGGCTGACTCGATCACTGAGGGAATCAAACAAATTGCACAGGCAGTAAACAATCACTCCCCACATTAATTAACAAAAAGGAGCCACTTTGAAATTGGTACCGTTCAACTCCTGACTGCACCACAATGATTACAATGGGGGTGGCCTTCAGCCAGGTTGTTTGGCTGATGGGCTGCTGGCTGGTCTCGGCCAGCCTCAAATAAATCCATAAGCTCAGAAAGAAAGAGAAAAGGTCTAGTGTTCTAGTGTTCTGCTGAGAAAGGAAATTATGAACAAGTTGGTTGTCAACCTGTTGCAGCAAATAGGGGCGAGCTGTTGAGAAGTCCTCAAAAAAAGGGCTTAATGGAGGACTATCCTAATGGCAGAGTGAAGAACCAGGGCAAACGCCACTCTCTTCTCTCCACCAAGGCTTTGGCAGATAAGGTGAGCTGGATGCCCTTTGTGTGGCCAGCTAGCTTGAAGTTCATGCCTGCCATGTCAGCAATGTAGCATATGTTACTGTGGTGTTGAAAGATGAACGTCTGAGGCCCCAATGACAACCAAAGCCTGTTCAAGCTGTGAGTAATAGCTGCACTTGGTAATTTAAAGGAACAAGACATGTCTGTGGCGCCTGATGCAGTACCAACATTTTTGTGCACGCTAACTAACATGAACATATGCAGATGATAGACAGGGCCTTGGCCGCTGCTCCCAAGGCCTCCAATGCTAAGGTTGTCTTCGAGCAATATGGGAAGAACGTTGATGTCACACTCACCTTGATTTACCCAGCTAGCACTTCTGACGAGGACATTGACGCAGAAACAGGTGCAAGGCCCTCAAATTTTGATGTTTAATGTTGTGCACATCATGATGCATGCCCAGATACATGTTGCACGCCAAGTCAAGTAGCTAAGCGTGATCAACGATTGTCAGCAGACCTCAGGTCTTATTCCGGTCAGTACACTTCAATTTGAATACTATTCAGGATCCTAGTGGGAAACGACATTAATAAAATGGCATGGCTGCTCAACCTGTAAAGATCCGCTTCCCCCAAAAGAAGGCAAGGGTTCAAGGTGATTGGCAAAATTTAACATCCCAGGAGCAGTAATTGGTGTTGCGTTTAACTCAAGCGCTAGTTAGATGAATCGCACTCAAAGCAGGGAGGATATTCCATACCCATTACAGAGAGGAGATTCACGCAAAATCCAGACAGTTGTAGACCTAACTAACACGCTAAAAAGTTCCTCACACGAAACTTTTTAATAAAACAAGGAAGAATTTTGTACCAAAAAAAGCTCTGGGCAAAGCAGGCTGGAACACTGTTGATACAGTCATAGATCTCACAAATTCACACGCAGAGTCTCCTGCGTAGTTTTTTCTTTTTTTCTTTCGGCAAATGTGCAAGCAAAATAACAATGTCAATTCTGGCCAGGAACCTAATGACATGAATGTAATATGCTTATTAGGTTCCTGTGCTTGCCCTTGCTGTGCTCACCTAAATGATGAACAAAAACAAATAAGACACTCGAATCCACTGACAAAAAACTCATATAGGTCACCTGGGAACCGACTTGGGAACCAGTAGAGTTTAAAGACTGGTAACCCACCTTCCTTGAGCGTATCCAGGAATTTGAAGCACGAAAGGATGAGCCTGACCTCTCTCTCCCTACAGCAGATCAATTATTAGACAATCTTGAAAGACGTGCTCGACCTTCCCATATACGCTTTGCCCTTTTTCTCATCAACCTGGTTGTCCCTACTTCCTTTTATCTCTTCCAGCCTGCCTCTCTTGCTCCTTTTTTTTATCAACTCTCAGTTCGTTTCAACCTCGTAGTAGGGAGTTTGCTATCTTCCCTTGACCTATGTAATATGCCAGCAAACAGACAAAAGACAAGGCTTTGATAAAAACTGACATGGGCAACTCCTGGATACAAAAATTGGACACAGAACTGCGGAACAAAGTCACCTTTGATGTCCATCCCACCAATCCACCGGTAGACATACAACCCACAGGGGATTGCAACTTCTGGATCTGTGACGTTGACCTTGTTAAATACAAGCCAGAAGATACCACTGAGCAGCTCACTTCTTACACATATCCTCCACCTCTTAATCTTCCAGAAATATATTCATCAAAGGTGGCTTGTATCCACAGCACAGATGGTAAATTCCTGGGCATGATGGCACCTGAGCGTCCGGCTCTTAACATCCTTCAAAAGGCCTTCCACACAACCAAGCTTAAAGGTCTTCATATTAACATTACACCTGCACCTAGAAGCTTTGCTTCTGAGCTTCTAGGTCTGCTTGCCAGGATAACACAACTAGAAAGTAAATACTAAAGCAAGAAAATCAAAGACTCGCTCTTACTCTCGGGCTCTGCCAAGCAAGCCATGTACATACTGCCCTCCAAAAATGGGCTTCGGTAACACAAGAGAAAATGGCCTCTCCACTAGACTTCAACCCAAGCTACCCCCATTACTGGAGTGCTGACTCGCAAGATGCACTTTTTGGCGCCCATCACAACTCCCTCTCAACCCATTTCACTGGTTTTTCAGTTTGCCATCCCATCTATGATGACCACACCAAAGTACGCTGCAGTTTGACCTTTGCAACATTCTCCAAGGAGCCTCTGTTACTCTTCACATCATCTTTTTGGGTGTGGGCGGCACCATCTACAACATTCACACTTTGAAGCCTTTCAAGGAACTGGGTCTCGATTTTCGAAGGGTTAAGAAGCTTGCCTCCAAGCTCCATGTGCACTCTGTGAACTTCGCTGCTAAGCTTGTCCATACTAACGTGCCCTTTCCAGGTTTTATGCATGATCAAATCTCACCAGGAGCCGGTTTCAGGCCAAGCCTGCAACCCTCCTGATCCCCATTGATTTTTCCTTCCTTCTCGCGGTGGAGGATCTTTACGATACTCGGTACCAAAGTGGCTCCTTTTCCTTAATTAATGTGGGGAGTGGCTTTCACTGCCTGCGTAGTTTTTTCTTCTTTTTTTCATCTCTTTCTTGACCATACCATGAATCTAAACCTTAGGCGTGCTATCTACTCAGCCATCCTCAGCAACTGCCACCTTCATGTTCCTACCTTCTTGGAATGGATCCATGATAACCAACCCTTACTCAAAACCCCTGACAGCCTATCCTCACCTGTGCTATACACTGGGAACAATCCCAGCTAATTAGCTCACCTACGCTATCTCTCAATCCTGGATCAGCCAAAAAACTCCTCTACCCCAGGCTTCTTGGAATTTGCATATCATAGCTGTCTGGAACTCAGCTGCGCTGCTACACCTTAACAGCCACAATCCCACATGGCTGCAGAATCTTGCCCGTGACATTCCCAAAGCAAATTGGCACCTCACCAGCATTGTCAATGACCCCATCCGTAATGTTAAGCTTGCTGGGACAGCACCTGGCTTCAAGAAGTTCGAGAAACTTCACTGAGCCAAAATACAAACTGCCAAATGCTCCCACAGACCTGCTTTGGATGAAGTGGCCTCCCTTTCCCATCAGTCCAAACCGGTCTCACGCTCAAGGTTGCTAACTGGAATTCCTGGACCTATACACCTATACAGATGGTAGCTGCCATATCCAAGAAGGCAAACAAGTTATTGGGGCAGGTGTCTACCACCCCAATACGGGCAACTCTAGCTTGGTTAAACCAAATGGTGCTGGTTTGACCAACACCACAGGGAGAGCGAAGCTGGCAGCTATAGCTGCTATACTTACCCATGATCATACCCATATTGCCACAGACAGTCTTACCTCACTCCACCGAATTAGGAAACAAGTATTGTACCCAGAGAAGCACCGTCACCATGTCCAAGGAGACATTCTCAAAATTCTCTCTTATACCATCTGTAACTCTTAATCCCAATCTTCCTTTATAAGGTCAAATCTCACGCTGGAGTTGCAGGAAATGAATGTGCAGACGCCCTTGCCAAATACCAAGCCTGCTACAGCAATAGTCTCCCAGCTGAAACAACAATCCGCACCGCAGGCCCTGGTGGCAATCCCTTCTTTGATACAACCTGGCTAGCCCTTGAAGAAGCTAATCAGCAAGGAACTAGCACTGAAGCTCCTCAGCACGGCACCAGATTGACTTACCTTCCAAATCTTCAGGCTGCATTAAAATCCCACATGCATTCAAACCATAGACTTGGTCATGCCAACTCAAAAACAGGGTACTACTCTTACTGCCAGAGTCTACTTCATATTTACCCAAAGGCATGAGCAACGGAATTCGGGACATGTACAATTTCTCCCTCCAAATGAAACGCACCCCCTTCAATCAGAAACACGCTGTCCGCTTCAAAAAGCCCACTAGCTTTCAGTGTCCATTTTTCAACAATCAGACATTCTTCATATTCTCTCAGGGTGTGAACACAATATCATCTCTGGCATGATCACTGAACGCCATACTGTTGCCTGCAGACTTATCATGAAAGCCATCAGCAAAGACTCCTTAGCAGGTTGTATAGTTCAAATGAATGCTGGCAGCAGTGACCGTTTTGCCCAACAAAACCTTAAGATTCCTGAGCACGCTATAATAGGACTTTACCCATTTGGCTTTTGATGCTCGTTAGTTTGTCAGAAACAGGCTTATTTCCAGTCGCCCTGATGCGATCTTGGTTACTCCCTTACCTAATTAATCTAAACCACCTTCCACTCCCCACTTGCAACAGGTGCAGCATGCTAGATTTCATGGACAAGTGCGCAGAGCTCACAAGCTTAACGCTAATAAGTGGGAAATGCACTTCATAGAAGTGAAGTATTGTGAAGACATGAGGCCCGGACACCAACTGGAGGCCTCTAACAAACAGCTCGAGAGTTTATGCAAGGGCTTATAAGCTAAACAACTTACACTTCACACCATCCTTGTTGGTGTGGGAGGATCAATCTATAACACTTTGCATCATCTAAAAGAGCTCGGCCTTGATTCACGGAGGGCCCACGAGACTGCCCTTAAACTAGTACATGATCACTCTGTGCATTATGCACACACAAAAAAACTAATTGCTCTCAAAGTCTCGGTCTGGAGCAAGGGGCTGCCAGCCACCCTCCAGATCCCCACTAATTTTCTTTTATTCCTTTGGTGGGGGAGACTCACGGCACTTCAGGCCAATGTGTCTCCTTTTCCTTAATTGATGCAGGGAGTGTTTTGCTGCCTGCGTAGTTTTTCTTAATTCTTCTTTCTCTTCTTTCCAATTGCACACAAGGATCTTGAAGATCCCTGCTGCAAAATCTGTTGGACACCCCATAGCAAGGAAAAAACGGATGAAGTAGAATCTGACCATGAGCAAGATATGTTTCAATGCAGCATGTGCATTCACACCTACGTACCATTGGGATTGCCTTATGCAACTTGGTTGTTACCACAACCATGATACCTGCCCAACAGAAGGATGGCACTGCCAAGCCTGCCAGGAGATCTCTGAGGAGCATTGGGGAAATTGGCTGAATGGACAGAGAGCAAAATATGACTGGCCAACTGAGAGCCAATATGGGAAGCAGCAAAGATGATCAGATCCAACCCTAACTATGTAAGAATGGCTGAAGAGTAGGAAAAAAGCAATACGTCCACCAGGCATCAGAATTGAACCCACGGACAAACACGTGGATAACCTGGGCCGGTAAGGATTGGAGGATCCCAACAGGCATACTCCCCAATAAAAATCTACGCTAGGCAAACATACCAGCCAGGGACAAAGATCATTCGACATGCTGCAACCTACTGCCCCACAAAACAATTTTAAGGTTACAGACAACTGTGAACTGTGGAATAGACAGGTCAATTTTATCAGACCACCTTCAGTACAAGAGGACAACACATGACAGTGAGCAATATGACACACCTAGCGAAAAGCCACAAGCAGAGGACTGGCTAACAAAAGTCACACTTCCCAAATTCCAGACCCTCCCAGAGGTGACATGTGTGTACAGCATAGATGGTAAGTGCTCCGGCACCATTACCCCTCAGCACCTCAAAGCATTTTACAGGAAGCACATAAATACACTCGTCACTGAAGCATACACGCCCTGCTGAATCCCTGGAATCTCAAAAACGCAGGCACCTTACCTTATCGTAAACCACCAACTGAATGGATGCTGCCAAAAATGGCTAAAATATGTAGGCTCCTTAAATACTCAAGAACACAAGAATCAATGCAAATATTGGCAACAGAAGTGATACATTACACAGCCAGGTCCCCTCCCATCATGTACGACAAAAGCGCTTGCTGGAGCTAAAGGCCCCTAACTGGAAAGAGTGGGCCTTCACAGATGGGAGTTGTACAACAAACAAAGAAAATGGATCTCAGTCTATTGGAGGTGGAGTCTATCACCCTCAGTCCAATAAAATCACCACAGTAAATCCCAGAGTGACAAGCATCAATAAAACCATAAACAGAGCCGAGCTAGCGGAATTTGCTGCTGCTTTGATAAACGAACACACCCATATCGCAACAGCGCTAGTGCACAGTGGCAAATAAGAAATAGCATCCTTTACCCCCAGCGCATGAAACGGCATAAACATGCCAAACTCCTCCTCGAAACCATCGTACGTACACCACATCCAGCTATCTAAAGACACCATCCATCTCTACAAGGTTAAAGCTCATCATGCTGGCATCCTAGGGAATGAGTGCGCTGATGCCACAGCAAAGTGCTCTGCGGAAAATCAAAGTGGCCATGATATTCACATTAAAACCGAAGCCCATCCCCATTCATCCATCTTCTGGCCAGTAAGGGTGAAAAACCCTCCCCCAGCTTGTCTACCAGATACTCTTAACACCTGCCAACCAGGGCCTCCAGCTGACAGGCTCTCCATTTTCTCAGATCTCGATGCTGTAAAAGCACACATGCACGTCCAACACAAACTGGGCCCTAAATCAAAAAATGTTTCTAACCATCAGTCCACAAAGTGCTACACAAAATACCAAGAACGGATCAAGGAAGGCATTGTCGAAAAAGACATAAGTAATTCTGGAAAAATGCAGGTGTCACATCTATAAAAGAAAATGTCATGCTCTGCCGCATAGATTTGGTTCACAACCAAGAGCGTGCCGCTCAGTGTAACCATATAGAAAGCCCACCAATCTGCCCCATCTTCCAGAAGCTAGACGGGACCTATTACATGCTTTCGAACTGCAGTCATCCCATTATAATTAAAATGATTATACAGGGACAACGTTGCTGGACAAATGATTCATACAGCAATTCAACAAGGTGCACAGGCTAGGGTGCATGCCTGCTAGCACAAGAAGCAGACGTAGGCAGTCGTGAAAAATGGTACAACAAGGCATCATACGCCCTTCAGAAGAGACACACATAGGAATGTTTTGAACCTGGATCTTACCTTTTAATCTAAATGCATAACAGCAACGGAAATAAAGCAAGCCAGATGCAGTCAAAATTACTCCGTGATAACGTAGCAGATGACGCTACCAATCCATACCCCCTGGCTATGAAACCAAGCGACATAAAACCAAACGAACGTGGCATACATTTATCAAAACTAAGTATTGTGTAGACACTTCCCCTGCTCAACAAGCAACTCGACAGTGCCTTGCATATCCTTTCTGGATGCCAACACACGCAAATAAGAAATATGATCACTGAGAGACACAACTTAGCATGCAGCGTGATCCTCAAAGCCATCAGCAAGACAAGCTCCCTAGGGTCCTGCTTTGTCTGCATGGATATAGGGTGCAGCGAACGGCTGGCTTAACAAAATCTTCAGATTCCCGATACAAATGTTCAGATTCCCGATACAGCTAAAACTAGGATTATACCAAAGTGGCTCTTTCCACCCCGCTTCTTAGACAGAAATAGGTTTACCTTCTCCAGCCGCCCGGATGCTGTAATGGTTGCTCCCATCTTCACGAGAACAAAAAAGCAACAGACTAGCAATGAAGGGGGGGGGGTTCTTAGGAGTGGCAGGGGGTAACTGAGGGAGAATGGAAGCACTTCCGCTTCAAGCCTCCTGATCCCCACTAATCTTTTCCTTTTTCCTTTGGTGGAGGAGATTTACGGTACCCAGTACCAAAGTGGCTCCTTTTCCTTAATAATGTGGGGAGTAATTTTCACTGCCTGTAGTTTTTTCTTTTCAAGCCAGATGCAGTCATAGTTACTCCGACCCAGCAACCACGCCCGTAACGAAACGCAACAAACACATATCAAACTAGGTCTGTCAATAATGCAAGAAGAGTTGCCCGTGATTACTTAGCAGATGGCGCTACCATTCCATACCCTGGCTATGAAACCAAGCGACAAACAAATAAACGAACGCGACATACATTTAACCAAAATTAAGTACTGTGCAGAGACTTCCCCTACTCAACAAGCAGAAAAGGCACGAGGACAACACAAGCTGCTATTGCCTCGCTCACTCAGACACCGTAAAACCCTGCACACCATCCTGCTAGGAGCAACAGGCACCATATACAGCAGCTACACAAGGAACTCACTCAACAGCCTCGGAGTTACTGGTCTACATGCCACAGCAATCATGAGAACATTTAGCCTACATGCAAATCCGCAACAAAAGACATACAGATGAGGCGAGACATTGAAAACAACCCCCGCAAATATATGAGCAAACTCCTGTGGTTTGCAGGCTTCTACCTCCCAAGCACCTGATCCCCACTAAAAAGCTCTTTTAGCAGGTTACACGCATTCCTATGGCTTCTCAAGACTTCCGCTATTCCTGCTGGTATGTAAGCGAGTCAGATTTAGGCCACTCCTTACTTACAACAAGGCGAAGAGATGGACAGTCCCCAACAGAAACGGTTGTTGGCAGTGTTGAAAAGGATGCTGGGGGTCAGAGACACCACGCCTTCATGGTGTGTTATGCGTGAGTGTGGATTGGAACCCCTACAGTTTAATTGGTTTTACGCGGCAATGCGTCTGTACAATTATTTGATAAAATCCAACAGCTACACAATGAAAAAGGTTTTACATGCTGACACACAGCTGAGTACACAGTCCAATGATTGCTGGTCAGCCCATCTGCCATGGATGGTCTGACACAATCGTACATCTCATATCTTTAAAAAGAAGCTGCAAAGCCGTGAGCCATTCATCCTAGCCGTTTTGTCGTAGACCTCAGGGAGAGACACTTGGAGTACTGGACACCTTGTTTTGAAACGCATCTGAGAGAACACAAGCAACAGCAAACGCTCTACTTTTCACCAATGGTGTGCTCTTCCTACAAAAAGGGCTCTGGTCACTCATTCGACTTACATCCTTCCCAAATACATGTTTCTTAACCTGCCTGGTGATGTCATTCGCAGTAGTACAGCTCGTTTCAAACTTCGTGTTCACACCCTAAGTTTTGGGACAGTGACATGGAATCAAAGTAGCTCCCCCAGCTGTGACATGTGTGACACTAATGATGTCCAAAATGAGCAGCATGTCCTTTTCCACTGCGCCAATTTACACGTGATTTCTCTCCGCAGGAAATATGCATCTCTGTTTCCCCCAACAGGAGCCCACGATTTGTCTACTTTCTTAAGCCAGAACAATAACAAGCTGTAATTTTCCTCCTGATGAACTAACTGGCTGCTTTTTATGAGCAGGCTAGCAGTCGCACTTTTTGACTGAAGGCCTTTATGCATTTGTAAAACTGAAGAGCTTCTTTTTTATTCTCCAGGTGGGATGTTGTGTGTCTCTGCATCCATTGGGTGGTGCAGAACACAAAATAACATCCTTTCCTAATCCATGCCGGAAGCGTCTACACTATCTGCATTCTTTCTTTATGAAAAGGTGGCTGACCGTTGTCTATCCTAGGTTTAAGCCCTTTTATTTCCAATGTTCTTTAGCCTCAACATATGTGGCTGCCGGTTACCCCCTTTGCAAACCCTCTGTAACCCCTTAGCCTCAAAGGTAGCCGTTTCCCTGCATAAATGTGCAGGCCCTCAAGGGCAGGCTTCAGGGCTTTACTCCTGATCCGTACAATTGACTACGACTCAACTTGGAACATTTTACACACTGGTGAATATACATTCGTATTTCTGTTTTGTGAGATGATGGCGAATAGGTGCACCTGTTGATGGAGGAAAAGAGGGAGAGGGGCAACACTGTGACGTCTAGGCCAAGCCAGCTTAAGACATCCTCACTGGAAGAATCCGTCCTGCTCACTGGCCAAATTGACTTCAGTGGAGAAGGAGCATGGAACTACCGTCTAACATATTATCTTAACCTACAAGCAGACCACGCAGGTTCTGGTACCGGCATTCTGCATTTCAACTCTAGTTCTAGACCAGTCAGATACAAGTAGACCAGCCAGATACAAAGATCCACTCTAGCGTAGACCAGCCAGATACAAAGATCCATTCTAGATTTAGACCATGCTCTAGACTCTAGACTCTAGACTCTAGATGTAGACCACCATTACTCCAGACCATTACTCCGGACTCTAGATGTAGACCCGCCAGATACAAAGATCCACATGTAAAAAAAAGGGCGGGAGACTAGGGCTAGGAAGAAATGACAGAGCGTAGCTCAAGGGGCTGTGTCTTGTTGCCGTCTGCTGATGACGCTCCCCACGTGCCTGCCAGTATAGCATGGTACCTGTGTGTATACGTGTGTGTGTACGTGTGTGCGTGTGCGTGTGTGCGTGCATGCATGTGTTTGTATGTGCGTGTGTGATGGTCGAGCAAGTTTGTAATCTCAAGCTTATAGGCAGAGAGGAAGTTGCTGTAGTGAGCAGGTACACGTGACCAAAGGTTTCCAGAGGGGGGGGAAATGGTGGCATGCTTAGCATGATTAGGGTGGGATGCCAGCCTTATGCAGACTTGAGCACCTGTAATGTACCTAACCTTACCTTGTAGTGTACACGCTGTACTTGTGACAGTGAAAAATGGCTGCCACAGTATTGCCACAGTATATAATGATGTGAAAAATGGCTGCCACAGTATTGCCACAGTATATAATGATGTGAAAAATGGCTGCCATAGTATTGCCACAGAATATAATGATGTGATAAATGGCTGCCATAGTATTGCCACATTAATGATGTGACAAATGGCTGCCATAGTGTTGCCGCAGTATATAATGATGTGAAAAATGGCTGCCATAGTATTGCCACAGTATATAATGATGTGAAAAATGGCTGCCATAGTATTGCCACAGTATATAATGATGTGAAAAATGGCTGCCACAGTGTTGCCGCAGCATATGTTGATGCAGCAGCAAATGAGGCACAGCACTGTAACAGGGATAGGCACCGATGCAGGAAGCACGGGCAGGGGGGAGCAGAGACACACCACATGCTGAATGCTACAGGAGCAGCACGTAACAACACCTAAAAATGTGACGTAGCCTCAAGGTGCGCAAAGTATACACACTAGCTCTACAGCGCAGGACACGGTTGAGGCACGAGGGTGGTGAGATAAATTCATTACCGTACCTTTGCGGACTCATCCCGGTGCCCAAGTTTCATAAATATTAAACGTAACCCTGGGTAACCCCGGATCCTCAAAGTAAACATGTTACCTATTCCCGCACGAATCCCGGTAAACATTTACCCAAGGCAGTGTGTACGTGTGCGTGTGTGTGAGTATGAGTGCACATGCGCGTGTGTGGTGCGCATGTGTTTCGTGCTGCAGGTGCAGGGGCTGGTGCTCCATGGTGCTGGGGCGCATGTGTGTCGTGCTCCAGGTGCTGTCCAGGAGTGTCGTGCTCCAGGTGCTGAAGCGCATGTGTGTCGTGCTGCAGGTGCTGGGGCTAATGCAGGGGCTAAG
>Ga0307968_1001131_pt1 | contig 21306 bp, 18 predicted proteins | sample OrgLakmetagen650_FD_201834 | JGI IMG/M metagenome (GOLD analysis project Ga0307968, IMG submission 201834) | Saline water microbial communities from Organic Lake, Antarctica - #650 | ecosystem: Environmental > Aquatic > Non-marine Saline and Alkaline > Saline | place: Antarctica: Organic Lake...
GCTGACGTGGTTTTAGTTTTGGGGGAGGGGACTCCTTCTTCTTTCTGGGCCACTTCCACGGAATTTAAATATAGGTATCAGCGAAATCCTAAGCCTAAGCCCAGTCGATTGGGGCCTTTATGAGCAAATTAATTTAAGGGGGGGGTCTATGGACATGTCCAAAAGTCAGAGGCACACGCGCTCGGGTGCAGGCCGCGGGGTGAGTTAAGCCAATGGAGCAGCAATTAATTCCTAACTTCCAGGATTGTGCCAGCATGTGATAGTCAGTGGAATTCTGAGGAAATGGAAGCAATTTAGGGCTGTGCAAGCCAGTTGTGAGGGCCTGGTAGGTCATGTGTGCATGGGCGTCCGTATCTTAGCTTCTGCCCCATAACTCTGCAACACTTTCAGGTCTTGATGAGTATGCAGATGGATGCAGAAATGAAAAAGGAGCAGATTGGTACCCTTTTTGTCTGGGTGGGAGCACTGGAAGGGGGGTTTGGGGGGTGGGTGGTCCCACAGGGGGCTCCACCCCAAAAAGTGGATACGCCTTCCCAAAAAGTAATTAATACACCCTCCTGGCACACTGATACATTTCTTAATGCACATTGATACGTTTCAACGCAGCAAACGCTGCACTTCTATACGTTTTAACGCAGCAATACGTTTTAACGCAGCAAACGCTGCTTTTCTATACTTTTTAACGCAGCAATACGTTTTAACGCAGCAAACGCTGCACTTCTGAACCCCACCTGGAAGGTGCCCTCCTCCATCAGCTGTCGGTATTTCAGGTACAACCGCAGTGCCGTGCGAGCATCTTCTACGGAGTCGTGCACATTTGCCTGTGAAAACCAATACAGGTTCTTTGAGAGCAGCCTGAATGCGGTGCAAGCATCAAATCTGATTGCGCGGTGTGAATGAACAGTGCATACGTTGTACCGCCATAACCAACTTCTTCAGGGGCCGGTTTCAGGCCAAAAGCCTGCAAGCCTTTGACTCCATTGAACTTTCCCTTTTTTTTCTTACTTGTAGGAAAGTCTTACAGTACCCAGTACCAAAGAGGCTCCTTGTCCACCATCATTGCTGGAATTGGTATTCTCACTGCTTGCATGAAATAATATTCTTCTCACTGTCTGCATAAAACAATGTTTTTGCCAGCACAATACTTAATTTTTGTTTGCACAAAATAATACTTTACGGTGCCTCAGTTTTGTGCATCTTAAAGAGGCGTGCACGTTTGCCAGTAAATAGGCACAGCGTGGTTTGCTTTGGTGGAGGCCTTTGTGCGGGGAGGGTGTCTAAAACAATCTGTGCACGTTTACATTCAATAGGCACTGCATTGAGCAGCTGAGGAGTGCTTTAGCATTGCCAAGAGGGCTTTGCAATCAATTGATGCCTCACGTGTACATCTTTAATCCAATCAATCCAATCAACCCAATCAATTGATGCCTCACGTGTACATCTTAAATCCAGGAGGTACGGGGAGGATGTACCTCTGTTCTGTCTTACACTTGTCTTAATAGCCATACGGCGACTGAGTCATGATATGATGGATATTTACCATCAAACACTTATAAATCTTTAATAACTTGATTAACTCTATAAGACATAACGACATCCCACCGAGTCGTTAAGCTAATTGATGAGGGTTGGCCAGAACCATACATTTACGGTGTATATACGGTGTATATACGTGTATATACGGTATTTTTTGGCAGGGAAAAAAAAATACGGTCTTATACGGTGTGTATATATGCGGTTCTGGCCAACCCTATAAATGATGCAAAATTGCTTCTCCCGTTAGGACAAGTGGGGGAAGCAACGCGAGGACAAGCAGGTAGAAGCAACAGCTTATTGTGAGTGCCTGCTTTAATCTACCCCCTCTGTCCTTGGATGTGTGCGCATACCTGCATGACTTTATGGACGTGTGTGTATGTTTGTGCCTGTACGCATGCGTGAGTGTGTATGTGTGTGTTTGTGTGTGTGCGCGTGCTCACCTGAATGTTTATGCCCAGGAGGTACGACGCCAAAAAGCGCAAGGACAGCTTTCGCTTGCGCTTAAAGCTGAACAACTCCACTGTGTCCACCAGCTGCTGAGGGGGCACATAGATGTTGATCATACGAAAGTCCTTACAGAGGCCATGGCCCACAAACACACAGCCACAGTCCACCAGGTACCTGTCGAGGTAGGGCGTGGTTGTACGCAGACGTGTGTCTCGTGACGATCATGGTGTGTGTTGGTGGTCTAAGTAGGGTGCGGTTCTCTGCGTCTTATGAGATGAATGTGGGCATAATGTATGGCACTTACTTGTTGCAAGCGGTCTTCAGGGTTGGTTTGGGTTGCAGTGTGTGTGTGTGTGTGTGTATTCAAACATGTGTGTGCTTCAAACATGTGTTTTGCGTATGTTCAAGCGATTTTGAGTGCGTGCTCTATTTTTTTGGGGTGCAAAGATGCCGTATGTGCCACAAAGTTGCCTGCATAACAAGAACCGCCTTTTGTTTCCTTGAGCATGTCCAATCACTGAGAGAAAACAGGGGAGGCAGGTGCTACCACGACTCACAGATGTCTGTACAAAGAAGATGTGTCGGTATAAAACAACCCTAATCCGACCAAGGTTTATGTTAACTTTTAATCAATTTTGATGCCGGACCTTAGCGTGTATATTATATTTTAAGGTCGTCCAGAACCGTATACATACACCGTGTGTTCGGTCTTTACCGCAGGGATTATCCGCCATAAACGGCGTTTAAATATATATGTACGGTTCTGGCAAACCCTACTTATACCAGGAAAAGAAGCATGAAACATCCGACCAGACATGCTTGAAGCTATCAACACAAAGCAGCACAGTGAAACAAATGCTATCAACACAAAGCAGCATAGTGAAACAAGCAGCACAGTGAAACAAGGCTTGCAGCTATCAACGCAAAGCAGCACAGTGAAACAAGGCTTGCAGCTATCAACGCAAAGCAGCACAGCGAAACAAGCAGCACAGTGAAACAAGGCTTGAAGCTATCAACGCAAAGCAGCACAGTGAAACAAGGCTTTTTCGTGCAGCACCTGAGCTTGAGGTAGGCGTGCTTCATGGTGGTCAGGTAGTGACAGCTGGTCGTTGGCTCTAGGTCACCGGGGACGAGGCCACTGCACACATACCACACACACACACACAAACAATTGTGAACACACACGGCAGCTGGTTGATGACTCTAGATCACCGGGGACGAGGTCACTGTACACATACCACACACACACACACACACACACACACAAACACAAAGAATTGTGAACACACATGGCAGCTGGTTGATGGCTCTAGGTCATAAGGACGAGGCCACTGCACAAGTACTACACAAGTACAGGTGAACACACACTACTCAGTACCTGCGTAGCTGTTTCTTTTTTTTGAGAGCGCTTGTTGTACAGACCTACCACCCAAGCACAGTATGTTGCTGTTTGCACGGTACTCAGTGCCTATACTACTCTCTACCATCTACCATGCCAGCTAGCACATGGACACCACATGGAGAGACCGACTACACTGAATTTCACACATGAAAAGAAGAGACATTGTACTTCGCCAAGTTTCACACATGTAGATGAGGCACTGTACTTTGCCAAGTTTCACACATGTAGAAGAGACACTGTACTACACTGAGTTTTACCCAAGCAGAAGAGAAAATGCACTACTCTGAGTGTCACACATGTAGAAGAGACACTGTACTTTGCCAAGTTTCACACATGTAGAAGAGACACTGTACTACACTGAGTTTTACCCAAGCAGAAGAGACAATGCACTTCTCTGAGTGTCACACATGTAGAAGAGACACTGTACTACGCCAAATTTCGCACAAGCAAGAGAGACACTGCACTACGCTGAGTTTTACACATGAAAAGAAGAGGCACTGCACTACACTGAGTTTTACCCGCCTGCACTCATTTTGCAGCGCGTCAGGTGGTTAAACCCAGGCTAACAGCACACAGACGAGTACACTCGAAAATGCAATCCCCGAGCACAGGGACCCCACACTCACCCCCCCACACCCCCATACCTACAGCGCGTCAGGTGGTCGAACACAGGCTCTACGGCACACAGACGTACTCATCAATGCAATCACCAAGCACAAAGACCCCACACCCACCTATAGCGCGTCAGGTGGTCAAATACAGGCTCTACCGCACGCACGTAGTCATCGATGCAAGGTGTGCCTAGACGTGAGCCCTGACCTCTGAGGATGCTGACGCGCGCAAGACCCAGCCTGATAGGGGTAAAGTAACACATGTGTTTTGTGTGTATGCACTAGTTCGTGCGTGCGTACACATGTGTACAAAAACATTGCCATAATCCTATTCTCATCTGCTAAGCCTTTTAGCTTGCCAAACAATTGTCTAGTGCAAGATGCAAGCCCCACTTTTAGTTAAGTGTCTCATTATTTCCACGTTGCGGTTTCAGAGGTATTCGTTGACAAGCAAGATAAAGGTCAGATGCTAATGCTCTTTGCTCGAAAATTCGTTTGTTCACAAGCAAGATTGAGTTCAGATGCTAATGCTGTTTGCTCAAGGGTCCGTTCACATGCAAGATCAAGGTCAGATGCTAATGCTCTTTGCTCGAAGATCCGTTCACAAGCAAGATCAAGGTCAGATGCTAATGCTCTTTGCTCGAAGGTCCATTTACAAGCAAGATCAAGGTCAGATGCTAATGCTCTTTGCTCGAAGGTTTGTTCACAAGCAAGATCGAGTTCAGATGCTAATGCTCTTTGCTTGAAGATCCGTTCACAAGCAAGATCGAGGTCTGATGCTAATGCTCTTTGCTCGAAGATTTGTTCACAAGCAAGATCAAGGTCAGATGCTAATGCTCTTTGCTCGAGATTTGTTCACAAGAAAGATCAAGGTCAGATGCTAATGCTTTTTGCTCGAAGACTTACAAGCAAGATCGAGTTCAGGTGCAAATGCTCTTTCCTCGAGTAATAGAAGTGTGTGAGGGGGCAAGCATACATGGTCACACCTGGAGATTTGTGTTACCACCAGGTTGCGCTTAAAGGTGTGCTCAGGGGCTGGACCATCACAAAAATAGAAGCATGCGCGATAAAACGTACACATGATCGCACCTGGAGTTCCTCGTCAGCACTTCCAGGTTGCGCGTGACGGTGTGCTCAGGGGGCTGGACCGCTACAAAAATAGAAGCATGCGCGATAAAACGTACACATGATCGCACCTGGAGTTCCTCGTCAGCACTTCCAGGTTGCGCTCGCAGGTGTGCTCATGGGGCTGGACCGTTACAAAAATGAATACGTGCGCGATAAAACGTTCACATGATCGCACCTGGAGTTCCTTGTCAGCACTTCCAGGTTGCGCTCGCAGGTGTGCTCAGGGGCTGGACCGTTACAAAAATAAATTTGTGCGCGATAAAACGTACACATGATCGCACCTGGAGTTCCTTGTCAGCACTTCCTGGTTGCGCGTGACGGTGTGCTCAGGGGCTGGACCGTTACAAAAATAAATTTGTGCGCGATAAAACGTACACATGATCGCACCTGGAGTTCCTTGTCAGCACTTCCAGGTTGCGCTTGAAGGTGTGCTCAGGGGGCTGGACCATCACGAACTCGGCATCCAAAGCCAGGATGAGGCCGGGTCTGGGGGCTTCCTTGCTCGTGGGGGACACATCCAGGGGCACAAACTTGAAGGTGTTGTGCGGCTGTGAGTAGTGTGACGCGCAATGTGGACAGCAACAGCAATTTAGTCAGAGGCGTGGCTTTGAAAATAGACACGGTCAGAGGCACAAACTCGAAGATGTTGTGCGGCTGTAAATTGAGGTGCACAAGGCCAAAAGCTCGGACAGTGCGTCAATGTAACATATAACATATGGACAAGGAAATCCGTACATCTCGAGTATGCCTTTTACAACGTGCTGCTACATTTATGTTGATACGGAACTTGACAGGTGTGCTCATTCCTAAAACAGTGACAGCGTTTGTTCCACAGGGCCAAGGCAGACAGTGGGACCCTCAATACCCAAGGGATCTCGAAAAAAAGACGGGCACCTCTGTTGCTATGTAGAGGGGGCGAAGAGAACAGACACTGATTTCCTTACACATGTTATTGCACACTTCCTCTGACGATCACTCACAATCGAAAAGCAACAAGGCCTCAGCGCATCCTGCTCACCTGCGCGCCTTGTAAAGGGGGCGACAAGCACAGCTGCTTGAACTGCTGCCTGCTCAACACCGGAGGCATGGGGGGTGGGGGTAGGGGAATCGGCTGGGACACAGGCTGAGGTGAAAAAGCGCCCCCTGATGGTTTGCCCTCTGTGCCCTGAATTGCTGAGGGAGATGCTGCTGGTATCAAATCAGCAGATGCGGATCCTCCTGCCACTGCTTGTGGCAATGATGGTGTGGGCGTGGGCGTGGCAGCTGCTGCCTTTGCAGCTGCCTTAGCTACCTTGGAGTTGGTTTTGCCTGAATGAACAGCAAGGGTTCGAAGGGGAAATTAGGATTTAGATGCTGCGTGAGCCACGCATATAGCGCAGGCAAATTGCTGTGTGAATTACGGTGTGAGCCACGCATTGCTATTGAGACTGAGTGAGCGCAGGCCTTTTCCGAGTTCCGGGTGAGCCACGCATTGTGCTAGGTGATGTGTGAGCTACGTATACAGAGCAGGCATATTGCTGTTGAGACTACTGCAGTGCTTCATATAGATAGCATGTATGCGTGTGTGTGTTTGTGTGTGTGTGTGTGTTTGTGTGTGTGAGTGAGTGTGAGAGTGTGAGAGTGTGAGCGAGTGAGCGAGTGAGAAAGTGAGAGAGTGAAAGAGAGAGTGAAAGAGAGAGTGAGAGAGTGAGAGAGTGAGAGAGTGAAAGAGTGAGAGAGTGAGAAAGAGTGAGTGAGTGAGTGAGAGAGAGAGAGAGAGAGAGAGAGAGAGACGGCTGGTCAATATTTTACACACCATACTTCCTGTGTTATTCCTTAGATCCAGTAACAATTAACAAGTAGTAATTGGCTGCCCATGGTTAATCAGTCCATAAATGTTCTGCCTCAAAACTGCTGGCAAAGCCTGATATGGACCTGCGCACAAATACACATATATGCACATGCACTCAGATCTTAACACACACCCACGCACTTGGTGCTGTGTGTGGCTTAGCCACCTTACAATAAGAACGAGGCCAAAAACAGTCAGCAGACCAATGCCTGACGCATAGGGCTGGCAAAAAGCATACATATACTGTGCGAATACGCTTTTTTTTTGCAGTGATTTCTTCAAATGTACAGTCATATACGGTGCATATATACGGTTTTGGCCAGCCCTATATATGATGCACCCTTAGTAAGGATACATAAGAGGGAGGACGTGCAATTGTTATCCATAAAATGAAGCACACATAAACACTCACGCATGCATACACACGCACACACAAGCACACACACGCACACACATACTTGGTGCTGTGGTTGGCTTACCTGGTTCCTGACGCTCTAATTTGGTGGGTGAGGTCACAGATGGGTGGGGAGAAGGAACGCTGCCATCGTCTTCTGGGGGTGGGTCCACCTAAAAAATGTATTAAAGGAGAAAAGAAGGATACAAGGGCATATCTCGCAAGCAGAGATTGGAAAAAAAAGGGAAAATGTTCATCTCGCAGCAGAGATGGTTTGGAGGACTACACAGGTAATAAGGACATTTCTTTTTACACAGGTACCAAGGAATTTTTTTCCCACAGGTAGTAAGGACATTTCTTCTCTTCACAGGTAAGAACATTTGATACTGTTGGATGCAACTAAGGCTGTTCATTCATTACATATACAAAAGTTTGGACTCTAATTAGTTTGGTTAAGGTGTACAAAAGGGATCAGACACTGAATAGTATGAATACTGTATACAAAAGGGACCAGACACTAAATAGTATGAAATTGACAGCAGGTGTATTTAAAGTATACTGGAGAGCAGCAGAGTTGATGATCCTACATTAGGTATTTAGGCACCTTGCCACAATAGTAGGGTTGGCCAGAACCATATATATACGGTGTATATACGTTTTTTTTGGCAGGAAAATCATCAAGTATACGGTCATATACGTATATACAGTTCTGGACAACCCTACACAATAGGTGTTTACGCACCATGACACCTAAGGAATTTTGGCACCATGCCACATTAGGTACTTAGGCACCATGCCACATCATAATCAGGCACCATGCCACATCATTCTAGCACAACAAGTACGCCAAACTACCGCAAATGATGTGGGGAGTGGTTTTCATTGCCCGCGCGACTTTGCATTCCCTGGCACCCACAACACGGCTGCCTTCTCAATGCAAGTCCAATAAAAGAAATGCACATTTGTCCGTCCAAGCACCAACGCAAGACAGTCGGCAGTGCACACGCAAGCCAGATCCTGGGCCTCACTGCAGGAAGAGCACCTTCATTCGTTCAGGCACCAACGCAAGACAGTCAGCAGTGCACACGTGCACACGCAAGCCAGCTCCTGGGCCTCACTGCAGGAAGAGCACCTTTATTCGTTCAGGTACCAACGCAAGACAGTCGGCAGTGCACGCGTGCACACGCAAGCCAGCTCCCGTTTAATGGCACCTCCGTTCTTTTAGGCACCAGCGCAAAGCAGTCAGCAGTGCACACGTGCACACGCAAGCCAGCTCTTGTTTCATATCACCTCCGTTCTTTTAGGCACAGCGCAAAGCAGTCAGCAGTGCACACGTGCACACGCAAGCCAGCTCCTGTTTCATATCACCTCCGTTCTTTTAGGCACAGCGCAAAGCAGTCAGCAGTGCACACGTGCACACGCAAGCCAGCTCCCGTTTAATAACACCTCCGTCCTTTCAGGCACCAGCACAAGCACCCAGCAGCGTACACTACGCAAGCCACTTCCCATGCCCTGTCAGAAGGCATTGCCTGACCACCTTTTTACACAAGTACTTTTTGTTTTTGGTGGGGCTCTAGATCGTGTGAGCACTTTCCTTCCAACACGCTGACCCGTATCAGCGCAGACTTTTAAAACTCTTTGGCACTAAGCACACCAACTATGAAAACAGAGGCACCCACCCTGGTAAGTAAATAACACACCATGCAAGGTAGCTATACCACCCAGAACACCCACTGTGAAAACAGAGGCACCCACCCTGGTGTGGTGCACCATGCAAGGCAGCTACACTATGAAACAGAGGCACCCACCCTGGTGTAGTACACCATGCAAGGCAGCTACACTATGAAACAGAGGCACCCACCCTGGTGTAGTACACCATGCAAGGCAGCTTTCTTTAAAAGAGAGGCACCCGCCCTGGTGTAGTGCACCATGCAAGGCAGCTACACTATGAAACAGAGGCACCCACCCTGGTAAGTAAATAACACACCATGCAAGGTAGCTACACCACCCAGCACACCCACTATGAAAACAGAGGCACCCACCCTGGTGTAGTGCACCGTGCAAGGCAGCTACACTATGAAACAGAGGCACCCACCCTGGTGTAGTGCACCATGCAAGGCAGCTACACTATGAAACAGAGGCACCCACCCTGGTGTAGTGCACCATGCAAGGCAGCTGAAATATGAAACAGAGGCACCCACCCTGGTGTAGTACACTATGCAAGGCAGCTACACTATGAAACAGAGGCACCCACCCTGGTGTAGTACACCATGCAGGGTAGCTTTTGGCCGCCGTAGGAAGCCATGACCTCACTACGGTTCACAGGACCTATGGCAAAATCGTTGAACAGCAACCAGCCCTCTGCGCGTTTGTCCTCTGTAGAAGGCTGCTGGGGTACAGGCTGCGGTGCGTGTTTGTACGTGTGTGTGGTGGTTGTGTGTTTGTGGAAGTGTCTCTGTGTGTGTATGTGTGTGCATATGCATGTACTATGATTTAGATAATCTTTCTGTGAAAGCGTCTGTGTGTGTAGGTGTGTTTGACCTGTCAGCCAAGTGGTGCCGTGAACTTAGTGGTGCCAAGTGGTGTGTGTAGGCGTGTTTGACCCGTGAGCCAATTGGTGTGTGTAGGCGTGAGCCAAGTGGCGTGTGTAGGCGTGAGCTAAGTGGTGTGTGTAGGCGTGTTTGACCCCTGAGCCAAGTGGTGATTGACCCGTGAGCCAAGTGGTGCCGTGAGTTAAGTGATGCCAGGTGGTGTGTGTAGGCGTGTTTGACCCGTGAGCCAAGTGGTGCTGACATTTCATCACTACAAGCACTCGTGCACACAAACACAAACACACATACACATTCACTCACATCTCCAACAGTGCTATGGTTGCTGCTGCTCTTCCTCTTGTTGTTGCTGCCGCTACAGCCATTCATGCCACTGTTATTGCTACTGGGCTTGCTGCCGCTGCCGCCGCTGCTGCTGCTGCTGGTGCCGTCCCTGCTTTTGTTGTCACAGCTTTCAGGGAGAGCACAGGTTTCACCTGGAAACACCAAAGAAAAGGAGGCACCACGTGTCCGGCATCGGAACATCGGAGCATTGGAAGGCAAGGCATCAGAACATGAAATGAGTCCGATAGACAATCATTGCAGTGAAGGCATTGGAACATGAAATAAGTCAGATAGACAAGCATTGCAGTGAAGGCATCGGAACATAAAATGAGTCAGATTGACAATCATTGCAGTGAAGGCATCGGAACATGAAATGAGTCAGATAGACAATCATTGCAGTGAGGGCATCGGAACATGAAGTGAGTCAGATAGACAATCATTGCAGTGAAGGCATCGGAACATGAAATGATTCCAATAGACAATCATTGCAGTGAAGGCATCGGAACATGAAATGAGTCAGATAGACAATCATTGCATTGAAGGCATCGAAACATGAAGTGAGTCCGATAGACAATCATTGCAGTGAAGGCATCGGAACATAAAATGAGTCCGATAGACAATCATTGCAGTGAAGGCATCGGAACATGAAGTGAGTCAGATAGACAATTATTGCAGTGAAGGCATCGGAACATGAAATGAGTCCGATAGACAATCATTGCAGGCAAGGCATCGGAACATGGAATGAGTCCGATAGACAATCATTGCAGTGAAGGCATCGGAACATGAAATGAGTCAGATAGACAATCATTGCAGTGAAGGCATCGGAACATGAAATGAGTCCGATAGACAAACATTGCAGTAAAGGCATCGGAACATGGAATGCGTCAGATCGACAATCATTGCAGTGAAGGCATCGGAACATGAAGTGAGTCCGATAGACAATCATTGCAGTGAAGGCATCGGAACATGAAATGAGTCAGATAGACGATTATTGCAGTGAAGGCATCAGAACATGAAATGAGTCAGATAGACAATCATTGCAGTGAAGACAATAGTAGCAGTGATGTCAGTGTGGTTGTGTGCGAGATGCCATCTTAATACCATCGAACCCTTTCCACTGTGGAGATGAGGATGATGACGCAACAGGGGGAAATAAAGAGATACTAAAAATGAAACACCACTCCGCAAAACGGACAGAGCCGGCTTCATACCGTAAGAATCTTAAGTGCAAAGCAGGAAGAAAATATAAATGTCCCAGCACATTTCCAATATCATTCGTAGTGCTGCCCATCAAAATGTTGACACACACACAAACACGCACACACACACGCAATTTGAGCCGCAAGCCTCCTCACGATAGTGAACAAGGAGGCCAAGGCAAAAGGATACCGGGCCACCATTCATAAGCCATCACAATCCTCTCCCCTTATTCAGCAGGCTGCTTACACAACGCTCTGCCAATGGTATGCAGAACAGCGCTATTGCTTGTGTGATTTATCTGGTGTTTTTTTTCCTGCCCACAAGCTGTTGTGATTCATATGTTTCTTTTTCCTGCACCACAAGCTGTTTTGATTCATCTAGTGTTTCTTTTTCCTGCACCACAAGCTGTTGTGATTCATCTGTGTTTCTTTTTCCTGCACCACAAGCTGTTTTGATTCATCTGTGTTTCTTTTTCCTGCACCACAGGCTGTTGTGATTCATATGTTTCTTTTTCCTGCACCACAAGCTGTTGTGATTCATCTGTGTTTCTATTTCCTGCACCACAAGCTGTTGTGGCTTGCACGCTTTAAGGGACAACAACGGAGCCTTAGAATGTCCATGAACTACAGCTTTCCAATGCCCAATATACTTAGGGACAATATGGGAGCTGTCCAATGTCCATATATCAACGTGCTGCGACTTGTGCTTTAGGTGACGTGAGTTTCTTGGTGTCCATTCTCAAAATAAACGCTTTGGCAGAGCACCCTACACTGATGATGAGGGTGTCCACTTTTGCAGGTTTGGACAAACGTCCTCAAAAGAGGGCACATTTAAATCGGAATGCGGCAGCCTTGGAGAGGGCCAAAGTAGCACAGCCCTACTAAAAGGGAAAAAAAATTACGCAGGCAAGAGAGGAAATTACTACCCACATGAAATACCAAAAAGGAGCCCTTTGGCAGCGGGTGCCACACAACTCCTTCAAAAACCCTACGATTACCAAAAGCGGGCATACCTTCAAAAACCCTACGACCACCCAAAGCGGGCATACCTTCAAAAACCCTACGATCACCAAAAGCGGGCATACCTTCAGAGACCCTAAGATCACCAAAAGCGGGCATACCTTCAAAAAACCCACGATTACAAAAAGCATGCGTACCTTCAAAAACCCTACGATCACCCATAGTGGGCATACCTTCAGAGACCCTACGATCACCAAGAGTGGGCATACCTGGGTTGCCTATGCTGCAGTCAGGTCGGCTCTGATCTGCAGTGGCCGTTTGAGTAGAGGGCTGAGGAGGGGTGGGTGCAGCTGGATGAGGCGAATAAGAGACCTTGTTTTGGAGGCTGGTGGACACTGTGCGTGGGGAGCAGCGAGAGCAGGGAGAGGAAGTGAATGGTGGCGCTAGTTTGATGTTTGGGGGTTGGTGAAAAGTACGCAGTGTGTGTGTGTGTGTGTGTGTGTGTGTGTGTGTGTGTGTGTGTGTGTGTGAGTGAGAGGACACTTCAAAGTATGGTGGCCATTGGGTAGCAATTGAGGCACGAGTGAGGACAGGAGAAACTTAGAAACTTGTATGTCAGAGGGCGTGGGAAATAGCATAGGATGTCTGAAGGAGGGTCGGGTTCGTGGGAGGATGCTGTGTGCAATTGGGGCACAAGTGAAGACGAAAATGGCTTGTGTGTCAGAGAGGATAGGAACAAGCAGTGAGAATGACTGAGGAAAGTTTTATACTTCTTGCGTTTGCGTTGTGCAGTGGCAGTGGAATTCTTAGAGAAACGAAGAGCACCTGTGACGACCGAGGAAAAGAGAGGTGGAGAAACCCAAGAGGGACAACAGTGGTACGAGTGATGTCACTTGGCATCACTGAAAGAATTGAGTTCAAGCAGCTTGTTGTGGGGTACTCTGCGTGAGAGGCAGAGGATGTTGGGAAAATCTGCGTTTTGTGTGCGCAGGCCTACGCCTTTGGCGATTCTTATTGTGTTAACAAGAGTGTTGTAGCTGGTTGCAGATCATGAGGAGGTTGCTGGTTGCAGATTATGAGGAGGTTGAAGGCGTAGAGAGGAAGTTGTGTGAGAGGGCGTAGAGAGGAAGTTGTGTGAGAGGGCGTAGGTCATTTGAGAGGATACATGAGGAGGATACATAAGAGGAATGTGTGTGAGGATACATGAGAGGATACACAGAGGAATGTGTGTGAGAGGGCGTAGGTCATTTGAGAGGATTCATGGCTTGGTCAGAAAGACACTTGGTAATAGATCGGGGAATGCAGATTGGGCGCACGCACACATGCATGTATAAAGACCTGAATGACTACACACCCTCACTCCCACCCCCAAACCCACACCCACACCCACCCACACGCACACACAATTGACATTTCTGGTGTACCTTTCAAGCACGGAAAACTGCACACGCACACGTACACGCACACGCACACCTGCACATATAAAGACATAAATGACTACACACCCTCACTCACTCCCACCCCCAGACCCACATCTCCACACCCACAATCACACCCACACCCACCCACACCTCACATACATGCACACATATACACTGTCAGCCACCCTACTTACCAGTGGGGTCAACTGAGGTCATGGCCCCTATCGGCGGTTGGGTTAAGCAAGAACGGAGGGGAGTCTCATCCCAGTAGCGACGAGGCACCTGGTAGGCGCAACCACAATTGTGTACATGTGTGTATGCACGTGTGTGTGTGTCTGTGTCTGTGTGTGTGTGAGTGTGTGTGTGTGTGTGTGTCTGTGTGTGTGTGTCTGTGAGTGTGTGTGTGTGTGTGTGTCTGTGTCTGTGTGTGTGTGTCTGTGTGTGTGTGTGTGTGCATGTGTGTGTGTGTGTGTGTGTGTGTGTTTGTGTGTGCAGTTTTCTGTACCTGAAGGAGGGCGGAGAAATTTCCATCAAAGTGCGCTAGGGCATCACGAGATACAAATGTGCATGCAAATGAGTGATATTGTGTTGAGCCAAGGGAGGTGTTATTTCTTATTTCTGGTGCGCCGCGGCACCCGCAAGGCAAAATGTTGGTGTGTGTACATGTGTGTGTGTGTGTGTGCGCGTGTGCATGTTTGTGTGCGTGCGTTTGTGTTTGTGTGCATGCAAGCTGACTGTGCGTACTGACAAGCCTGCAGGTTGTACATTGTACACATTGTACACATTGTACATTGTACACATTGTACACATTGTACACATTGTACAGTGTTGTGCACATACGGCGTCATTCAAAAATGGCACCGTAAATAACGATCGTAAATAACGGCGTTACCGTCACTAAACTCTGACGATTGACGGCGTAATTTACTATTTTCACCGTCAATTTGACATAAATTACGCCGTCAGCGTCATTTACCATTGACGCCGTCAAGCGTCAGGTGCACAACACTGGTTGTACAACAGTGCACTGCCAACAAATGAGTTGTTCCTTGCAGGTGTGAAGTACGAAGTATGGACTGCGATGTATCATCACAAGCTATACGTACAATGAAGCCTACAGGTCGTGACAGTGCGAAATCATAATATGAATGATATTCACGGGCTGCATTCATTTTCCTCTAAGGTATGAGTTGTTTTGTTCAGCTCCATACGTAAACACACACGTACGCTACAACATGCATGTGCGGTACGTGTGTTCACGGAAGGTCAAGCAGGGAAATCTCCACACACATGGTCGTACACGGTCGTATAACATTATATATGGTCATAATTGGACAGACAGGCATACACAGTCATATACGGTCATACACAGTCATATACGGCCATATACGGTCATACACAGTCATATACGGCCATACACAGTCATATACGACCATATACGGTCATACACAGTCATATACGGCCATATACGGTCATACACAGTCATATACGGCCATATACGGTCATACACAGTCATGTACAGTCATATATGGTCATACATGATCATACAGTCATATACGGTCATACACAGTCATATACGGCCATATATGGTCATACACGGTCATACACAGTCATACACAGTCATACACGGCCATACATGATCATACATGATCATACACGGCCATACACAGTCATACACGGCCATACACAGTCATACACGGCCATACACGATCATACACGGTCATACGCGGTCATATACGGTCATACATGGTCATATACGGTCATACATGTGTGGGTCTGGCCAGTTTCAGGCTAAGGTAAGACACTTCAACACACGCAATAGACTGGTACCCCTACACATCACGCACTGTGCGCGTACCCGAATGAGCGATACTAAATGCCCCTCTGCTCCGACACTTTCCCCTGCAGCCCTGGATCCTCCCGCAGCAGCTCGGGCCGCTGCAGCTGCCGCTGTGGCTGCTGCTGCCTGTGCGTGTTAAGTGTGTGTGTATGTGTGTGTGTGTGTGTGCGCACGCATGTGTGCATGCATGCACACATGCGTGCATGAGTGCTTGTGTGTGTGTCAGTACGTGTGTGTGCACACGCATGTGTGCATGCATGCACACATGCGTGCATGAGTGCTTGTGTGTGTGTGTCAGTATGTGTTTCCTGGGGTGCGTGCAAGCGTGTGGTATGTTACCATATTGACACCACCACGAGAACATCACCTGGCGCTCGCTCGTTGACGTAGTCATGCCGTCATCTTCGTCAGCATCTCGCACTTGGCACACCAGGGCTGATAGCGCGTACACAGCAGCGGGGCTTTTAGACTTGGTGCTGCCTGCAATTGTGTAGGGTTGGCCAGAACGGTATATATATACATAGGGTTGGCCAGGAGCATATATATACCGTGCATATACAGTATTTTTGTGGTATTTTTGGCAGGGAAATCATCAAATATACGGTCATATACGGTGCATATATACGGTTCTGGCCAACCCTATATAAATACACCGTATATGACTGTATATCTGGTGATTCCTCTGCAAAAAATACCGTACATACACCGTATATATATGGTTCTGGCCAACCCTACAATTGTGTCAATCACACATCACACACGCTAGCATCGCAGTAGCTGTTTCAACTGTTGCTGCGTGCATTCCGTTCAGGACAATTATGTGGACAGAGTGGAGATACACAAAAATTGACAGAGTGGAAATACACAAAAATTGACAGAGTGGAGATACACGGAAATTGACGTGCTCGGACAATGTATACACAGCTGCAGGGCCTCCAGACTAGGTGCCGCAAGTGTGTGACAGAGGCACGCACGCACGCGTTCGTGTTCTGCATCCTTGTCGTACCATTGAAGCAAAACAATGATGGCAAGCAACAGACACAGGCCTGCGTTCTATGATGCTCCCAACACTCATCATCTCTCCGCATTCCCCCACGTTGTTACTCTGCACCCGCCCACGTTGTTACTCTGCACCCGCCCACGTTGTTACTCTGCACCCGCCCACGCTGTACCCACAAGCCAGCACCCATCCCTACAACACTGGTCCAAAGCACACACAGCAAACACACATACACACAAACACACTCACCAGTGCCCCCCACGCCCATCAGCTGCTCTGCACTCCCCCCCTCTTTCACCACAAGGTCCTGCTGATCCACATCCACCTCCACACGCAAGGCCCACGGCAACTGCCCAGCCCCTAAGCTCGCTTCCTGCGCATCTTGAGCCAGCCAAGGTGCTGCGTGCGACACACCCTGCTGTGCTGCCTGCTGCGGCAATTGCTTGCTGCTGCCACTTTGCTCTGCACTCGCCGAGCTGGAGGTGGATGGCTTACCGAGCGTCGGTTTGGCTGATTGGGTGCTGGGCTGCGTGAGTGGCTCTGGCACCCACCAAGAGATGTCGCTAGGTTGTTTGACGGAGCAGTCAATGGCCAGGACCTGTGCAGTGTGGGGATGATTTGTATGTGTTGATTTGTATGCTTTAACTGTGCTTAAGTGAGCATGCTTTGCACAAATACGCGAGCTTGTGCAGCATGTTTGTGACACAGGCCCCCCCCCCTCACCTTCTTTACTGTGATCATGCACTCTTGAGCGCAGACACACACACACACTCACACACACACACACACACACACAACACACAAACACACACACATGTAAACGCATACAACACAACAAAAGAGCCGCCTGCACCTGTACCAACACACAAACACCCACACCCACACATCCACACACACCTGTGGGAGCGCAGTAGGCAGCCGGCTCTGTCGCACCATCGCATACCCCCGGGTTTCGTTGAACCACGCACGCGTCTCACTCACAGCCAGGAGCGAGCGGTGCAGCAGCTCAGAGAACAGGGGCTTGTGCGGACACTCGGCAGCAGCAGGAGCAGCAGGAGCAGCAGGAACAGCAGTGCTGGGTGCTGTTTTTGCTCCTGGTGCAGCTGGTGCTGAAGCAGGCGACTCACGTGCTGCTTCTTGTCCGTCGCTAACCACACAGTGTGTGGTGCTTATTGCTGCATCTGCTGCCTGTGAAGGCCCCTGCTCCCTGCCTGCCTGTATTACATTACCAGCACCTCCCTCTCCCTCTCCCCCGCCCCTTGTCCCCTCGTCTCTGGAGGGTTGGGCCTTGAGAGAGGGGTCAGATGAGGAAGTGGGGTTTGAGGTTTGGGTGGGCGTGGGCGTGGGTGTGGATGAAGGAGCAGAACGCAGCACCGCTGCAGCCTCCTCAGGGATCTTGTTGAAACCGAGGTGGGTTGCGTCTGCCGCCAGGCGCGCAGCCTTATCACGCTCCATGGGGTACTGCAAGTCAACCTGCAGCAATGGATATGTGCAGGGTTGGCCAGAACCATACATTAATAGGTATGTACGGTGTACATACGATATTTTCAGCAGGGAAATCACCATATATACTGTCATATACGGTGCAGAGATACGGTTCTGGACAACCCTGGATATGTGTCTGCCAGTGTAAAGGTTCAACGGGAGAGGATCAGGCAGCGGCTTTTTCGCGTTTCGTGGGTTGCTGTCCGTCCACCTGTGGTGCTGTCTGACGTTGTTAGTAATCAATAGAAGACAGTGTCAATGGGATACAGTGTCAATGGGAGGCAGTGTTAGTGGTCAATGAGAGACAGTGCCTTTTTGTCGAGGGGTACAACTGTGTGCTTCATTTGCGACGCATTTGTGAAAAGGGGCTCGTTTTCCATAAGCATTTTCGTGTGTAAACTGTATCAATTTGGTTGAAGGGTCCACCTCCTTCATTGTGCATAGGTGAGCTGCACAGTTGTTACTGAATAGCATGTCAGCCGTGTCATTAAACAGGTGATGTAGTGCCGATTGACCAACATATGTGCAAGAACACGTAAACACAAGCATACACACAAAAGCATACACACATGCATACACACAAGCATACACACAAGCATACGCACAAGCATACGCACAAGCATACACACATGCATTCACACATGCGTTCACACAAGCATTCACACATGCATTCACACAAGCATACACACATGCATACACACATGCATACACAAACAAGCATACACATATATATGCATTCACACATGCGTTCACACAAGAATACACACATGCATACATACAAGTATACACACAAGCATTCACACCAGCATACACACAAGCATTCACACATGCGTTCACACAAGCATACACACATGCATCCACACATGCATTTGTACAAGCATACACACAAGCATTCACACATGCGTTCACACAAGCATACACACATGCATTCACACAACCATTTTCACAAGCATACATACAAGCAAACACACACAAATACACACATATGGTGTGGCAGCATACGGAGTAAATTAAGTGACTGGCTTGACCGACTCTTCAAGGTTCCGTCAAAACAAAAACAGTTTGGTGTATTATACGCTACACAATTTTTGGCATAGGTAGAGTGACTCACTGCCTATAAACCTCTGCAGTAAGACAGACGCATGTTCATCCTTTTTCCATACCTGAAATACACGCCCTTCCCTCGTTTCCCATTTTACTTTCCTTTTTCCAATTTAGTTTCCTTTTTCCATACTAGTTTTTTTTTTCATTTCTCCATACCTGAAATACACGCCCTTCCCTCGTCTTCTCCTCTTTGGCACCACCCAAGCACTGAAGGAACAAAAAGGATGTACAGGAGTGTGGTTGAGTTATCTGGTGGTTGAATTGGTAAAAAATTAGAGTTAAGCACACCCATCACTTTGCAAGCACCCACATTGCACCCACAGCATACACATGCACATACACAAAAACTGACACACGCGCACACATATATACAAAAACACACACGCACGCACGCACGCACACACGCACACGCACACACACACACACGCACACACACAAACAAATACACACACCTTCCTGACCCACACAAACTAACACGCTCTCGACCACACACCTTCAGCCGCACTGTGTGTGGCAGGGCCGCCATCCTCTCTAACAGAGGCCCCAAGGCGGCATTGGCAGGTTCGGGCTGAGGAATGATGCCACTGCGGTTATGGAGGCTGCACTGTGCGTGCGCCTGAGGGGCTGCCTCCCTGCAACAGGAGTGTCAAAGGGTGAGAGAGGAGGAGCACATTGCATGCATTAAAGTGTGTGTGTGTGGGGGGGGGGGGTTTGAGGTGTGGGTATGCGTATGGGTGTGGGTGTGGGTGCATGTGTCCAAGTAAGTGTGTGTGCATGCGAGTACGCACGTGTGTGTGTGTGTGTGTGTGCGCGTGTGTGTGTGTGTGTGTGTGTGTGTGTGTGTGTGTGTGTGTGTGTGTGTGTGTGTGTGTGTGCACCTGCAGGGATGCCTCCGCGATTTCATAGAGGAAAAGTAGAGATTTGCTTGTTTATTATTTATTACACAGGTCTGCAAGTTTACTAGAGGGAAGGCATCCTTGAGATCAGGCCCAATAAACACACAATGTTATTTTGAAGAAACCCGCGCTATGAAGCACAACAGCAAGAGTGTCCTTCCGAGACAAATGGAGCTGACACAAAAAAACTTACACCGTGTCATTTACGCTCATACACTCTCACGCAACCAAGCAATCTGTAATACAAACAGTCCATTATATGTTATCCAGGCCCATTTACTGGGTACACTGGCGACCTGCAATGTTGGGAAGTCTCCAACACCGTGCACGCTTGGTTATTGAATAGTGTACGTGTAGGGTTGGCCAGAACCATACATACATGCGGTATTTTTGGCAGGGAAATCACCAAAAATAGGTAATATACGTTGAATACATATGGTTCTGGCCAACCGTATGTATGTGCACAGTTCTGCAAGCCCTCCGTATGCGGTAGAGCTTTTGCTGCTGCGCTGCTTTTCCTCTCAATTTCTGTTTTTCTTTGATGCTGCGGACTCTGTTTCGCTTATTGCTATGTGCAGCAAACTCCCTCTTTTCCTTTCTTTAGTCAGACTCACTTGTGGCAGTGGTCCATGAGGAAGCGAGCCAGGGCAGCCACACGTCTACCTAGGGCCCATCGCCCACCCAAGGCACTTGCCTATGGACACAATGGTAGTACACATCAAGGAACTATTGCGCTTGTCTGTATGTGCGTGTGTGAATTGCTTGTGTGTGTCTATGTGCACGCGTGTCAATGGGGGCATCCATGTGTGTCTATGTGTCTATGTGCATGTGCATGTGCATGTGCATGTGCGTGTGTGTCTATGTGTCTATGTGCATGTGCATGTGTGTCTATGTGTCTATGTGCATGTGCATGTGTGTCTATGTGTCTATGTGTCTATGTGCATGTGTGTCTATGTGTCTATGTGTCTATGTGCATGTGTGTCTATGTGCCTATGTGCATGTGCATGTGTGTCAATGTGTCTATGTGTCTATGTGCATGTGCATGTGTGTCTATGTGTCTATGTGTCTATGTGCATGTGTCTATGTGTCGATGTGCATGTGTGTCTATGTGTCTATGTGCATGTGTGTCTATGTGTCTATGTGTCTATGTGCATGTGTGTCTATGTGTCTATGTGAGTG
>Ga0307968_1001132_pt1 | contig 21298 bp, 33 predicted proteins | sample OrgLakmetagen650_FD_201834 | JGI IMG/M metagenome (GOLD analysis project Ga0307968, IMG submission 201834) | Saline water microbial communities from Organic Lake, Antarctica - #650 | ecosystem: Environmental > Aquatic > Non-marine Saline and Alkaline > Saline | place: Antarctica: Organic Lake...
AACGTGACAAAGCGACCAAAGTTAAGGTGACGAAGTGACCAAAGTAGACGCGACAAAGCGACCAAAGTGAAGGTGACGAAGCGACCAAAATAAACGTGACTAAGTGACCAAAGTAAAGGTGACAAAGCGACCAAAGTGGACGTGACAAAGCGACCAAAGTAAAGGTGACGAAGCGACCAAAATAAATGTGACAATGTGACCAAAGTAAAGGTGACGAAGTGACCAAAGCAAACGTGACAAATGGACCAATGTAACGTGAATGTGATTGAAGTAAACGGAAAGTAAACGGAAAGCGATAAAAGAAGCAAGCGTATTTATTTGATGAGTGTGCTGTCTTTGCGCATGAAACTGGAAGTCAAGGTACCACTGCTGACATTCATCAAAGGAAATGGACGCCACTGTGGTACCGAGCACCGCTACAATTCTCCACCACGAAGCACATTAAAAACGCATTGGAAATTGCATTAAAAACCACCTAAACAGCAGCTCGAACAGCAGAGCAGCGTTATGCAAAGGCAGCTGCAGTTTTTGCATGAAGTCAATGCAACTGCCTTTCTTGCCAAACACGGTGTTCACAAACTTGCCTATAAAAAGTTCAAAAATTACACCTGATCCATGACAACCTAAGATTACATAAGTCCTGCATGCATTTCAGGCGCAAGACACACACACAATCTTACACAAACAGAGATACACGCGTGTGCACATACGTAACACAACCTCCCCCCCACCCAACACACACACATGCACACGCACACGCACACGCGCACGCGCACGCGCACGCGCACGCGCACGCGCACGCACACGCACACGCGCACGCACACGCACACGTGCACGCACACGCACACGCACACGCACACGCACACGCACAAGCACACATGCACACACACGTACACATGCACACACACGCACGCACGCACACACACGCACGCACGCACGCACGCACACATGCGCACGCACGCACGCTCGCACGCACACAGACACACACACGCACGCACGCACGCACACGCACGCACGCACGCACGCACGCACGCACGCACGCACGCACGCGCGCACACACACACACACACACACACACACACAAGCGCACACACACACACTGGGCGGTTGTTTGGGATAGAAGGGACAGCAGCAAGGCTTCCGCTCCCAACTCATCTCCCCCCAGGGCATATTGCAGCAGCTTCAGCACAGCTTCTCGTGCCGCCTGCAGCCTGCTTTCAGACCCCACCAGCTCCTGCTGCTGCACAGCCACAGCCACAGCACACAGCAGAAGCAAAAGGGGTGAAATATGACGTCGCATGACATTGAGGCATTGGTGAGTTGGTGTCACTGCCAGCGCATTTTTTTTATCTATGGCCTAACCTAGAAGCAGAGTGACGAACAAAGTAAAGCAATTAGTGACCTGCCAGGACGTACACCGCTGTGTTGAGTAAGTGCTGTGTCCTAGCCTAGTTTAGTGTGTGCTGTGTCTGTAGCCTCATTTCGTGTGTGCTTTGCCTCTAGCCTAATTTGGTATGTGCTGTGCCTCTAGCCTACCCTAGAAGCAGAGTGACGAACAAGTAACACGACTAGTGACCTGCTAGGGCGTATGCGTTGTGTTCAGTGTGTGCTGTGAGGTATACCGTTGTGTACAGTGTGTGCTGTGAGGTATACCGTTGTGTGCAGTGTGTGCTGTGAGGTATACCGTTGTGTCCAGTGTGTGCTGTGAGGTATACCGTTGTGTGCAGTGTGTGCTGTGAGGTATACTGTTGTGTGCAGTGTGTGCTGTGAGGTATTCTGTTGTGTGCAGTGTTCGCTGTGAGGTATACCGTTGTGTGCAGTGTGTGCTGTGAGGTATACCGTTGTGTTCAGTGTGTGCTGTGAGGTATACCGTTGTGTGCAGTGTGTGCTGTGAGGTATACCGTTGTGTGCAGTGTGTGCTGTGAGGTATATCGTTGTGTGCAGTGTGTGCTGTGAGGTATACCGTTGTGTTCAGTGTGTGCTGCGCCTTGTTTAAAACAAAACTGCAGATCAGTCATGCTAGATCTACGTGCAAGACGAGGGGCAATGCACAGTAAGAAATACACAGCCAAGCTTTTAATCATGGGAATAGAGCAACAATATGGGAAATAGAGCAATAATATGGGGATATGGGAATTTGAGCAACAGTATGGGGATATGGGGAATAGAGCAACAATATGGGGAATAGAGCAACAATAGGGGGATATGGGAAATAGAGCAACAATATGGGGAATAGAGTAACAATATGGAAATAGAGCAACAATATGGGGATATGGGAAATAGAGCAACAATATGGGGAATAGAGCAACAATATGGGGATATGGAAAATAGAACAACAATATGGGAAATAGAGCAACAATATGGGGATACACAGCTCACACATGGGTCTACTAGTCGCGGTGGATACGGGCTTAATTTACAGAGCCCAAGGCCCAGCAAATGACACGACTTGCAGTCTCAGTAAGACTAGGGCAAAGCAGGTGTGAACTTGAGTTGTGGATGCAGAGGAGCAGCAGTGCATCCATACCTGTGTCTGCTTCCTTACCTATGTCTACTGGTCAAGGGTTGCCTGTTTCCTTACCTGTGTCTAGTGGTCAAGGGTTGCCTGCTTCCTTGCCTGTGTCTGCTTCCTTACCTATGTCTGCTGGTCAAGGGTTGCCTGTTTCCTTACCAGCGTCTGCTTCCTTACCTGTGTCTGCTTCCTTACCTGTGTCTAGTGGCCAGGGGTTGTATGCTTCCTTGCCTGTGTCTGCTTCCTTACCCGTGTCTAGTGGTCAAGGGTTGTATGCTTCCTTACCTGTGTCTGCTTCCTTACATGTGTCTGCTGGTCAAGGGTTGCCTGTTTCCTTAGCTGCGTCTGCTTCCTTAACCTGTGTCTAGTGGTCAAGGGTTGTATGCTTCCTTACCTGTGTCTGCTTCCTTACATGTGTCTGCTGGTCAAGGGTTGCCTGTTTCCTTACCTGCGTCTACTTCCTTACCCTGTGTCTGGTGGTCAAGGGTTGCCTGCTTCCTTGCCTGTGTCTACTTCCTTACCTGTGTCTAGTGGTCAAGGGTTGCCAGTTGCCTTACCTGTGTCTGCTTTCTTACCTGTGTCTAGTGGTCAAGGGTTGTCTGTTGCTTTACCTGTGTCTGCTTTCTTACATGTGTCTGCTTCCTTGCCTGTGTCTAGTGGCCAAGGGTTGTATGCTTCCTTGCCTGTGTCTACTTCCTTACCTTGTGTCTGGTGGTCAAAGTTTGTCTGCTTCCTTACCTGTGTCTGCTGGTCAAGGATTGCCTGCTTCCTTACCTATGTCTGCTCCCTTGCCTGTGTCTGCTTCCTTACCTGTGTCTGTTGGTCAAGGGTGGATATGGCCTCGTTCTGGGAGTTGAAGATGATGGCGTGCACTTGGTGCTTGGCCTGGAAGGCAGGGAAAGAGACAGCAAGGGCATTTCATCAGCACGCTCTTCATAAACATGCTGTTCATTTGGTGTTTGTCTTTCCATCAGCATGCTTTCCATCAGCATGCTTGGTTGGCACCCAATTTTGGAGGTGAGAATGATGAGCTTAGCTCAAGGCAAGCGAGCGTACAGGGAAAGATGTTTAATTTGTTAAGCAGATTCAGTAAGCAGTGGAGGTAGGGGGACATGCTTAGTTGGGAGTTTTTAAGCTGCTGGATCAAGCAGCAAAAAAGAGTTTAGGCTCTAGAACCACAGATTGGATGCACACAATTATGGTGCAACTACGGCACAAGCTAGGTGCTTGGTTGGCACATGGAGATGATAATGGTGAGCGCCTAATGCCTATTGGTCAATGTGAAGCGCAGGATGGCCAGCGCTGTTTGTTTGGTGCCTTATATCGGTTATATATTAACACCACAAAGTTTTTGGTTTAGGAGTTTTACGGCACCCGGTACCAAAGTGGCTCCTTAACCTTAATCAATGTGGGGAGTAGCTTTTCACTGCCTGCATAGGTTATTCTTTGTTCTTTTTTATACAGAGTTTGAGACAAGCTCCCTGCCTGCACGTACTCGTGGGGTGCGTTTTAACGCGTCGTCTTCTTCGGTGCCTTCTTCGCCTTCAGATTCCTTTTCCACCTACGTAGGAAGAGGGCAGGAAATTGCAGATTGCATGCGTATGCAGTAAGCAGCAAGATTAGGGTTGGCCAAACTGTATATATGCACCGCATATGACTGTGTATTTGGTGGTTTCCCTGCCAAAATTACTGCATACACACCGTATATATATGGTTCTGGCCAACCCTAAGCAAGAAAGATTGACTCAGAGCCAGTCAAGCACCACTGCGCAAAGACCCTTGGAGCTGGGCGACAGTTTTTTCAAGGCTTCTTTGCTATTCATTCATTCAGTGTTCATTAATTTACCCTATTTCATCTTCTTCCTCATACAAGCATTTGCACGCCCAAAGCCGGTGCGATCTCAGTCAGGAAGAGAAGCAGGGGAGCGTGCGTCGTGCGCAGGGTTAGTAAACAAAACAACGAGATGCAGCACGTACCAAAGCCAGGTAAAGCACAAAGGCAACAAATATGCAGGCAAGCAGATGCCCAAGCCAGTTACTACTCACTGCAGGCGCTGAAGTATATACACCGATGACGTCCACCACACTGTGGAGCACTGCGGTCTCACCGCCCTGGTCATATACCTGCACACACGTGTGTACGCAAAGAAACTGCTGAGTACTCTGCAGCATGCAGAAGTACTCTAGTTCTTGGAGGCGAGTGCAACCGAACGTCAGTTGGTACTCTCTTGGCACAGCTTGCGCTGTGCTAACCTAGCAACCTTTTTATGCTTGGTGTCGGCACAAGTGTAAAATCCCCCTCCAGCAGTTCGGTGGATACGCCCCGGAATAGAACTGGAGTTCACACAACCTCGTGGACCACACAATGAAGCGACATACCCGCCAATTCTAATTTTTGCATTTGTACACTTGAGTGTGCCTTTGTGGACAAGCGGTTTTGAAATGCACAGTACCAGATGCACACTTCTGGCTGCTACCATGCGTCCTGTTACTCTGTTCAGGATGTGCGTGTGCTTATGTGAAGTGCCTGCTTTTCAGACCCTTGATGTGTGTTCTTATGGAAAGTGCTTGCTTTTCAAACCCTTGATGCGTGTTCTTATGTGAAGTGCTTGCTTTTCGAACCCTTGATGCGTGTTCTTACGAAAAGTGATTGCCCCTCAAACTGTGTTGGTATACTCTTTGCAGTGGAGTGCTTGAGGAATTCAAAAAGGTTAAACTTCTCCTGTGTACCTTCTCTAGGAGACGTTGAGCAAGCAGGGATTCACACTAAAAATGTAACTGGTAGAATTGTAACCATTTCACTTGCTTACTCACGCGGCAGACAGAATGTTGTATCTGCCCCCCCCCCCAAACATACTATAAGTAGGGTTGGCCAGAACCTTATATATACACTGTATATGATCGTATATTTGGTAATCTCCCTGCCAACATACCGTATATACACCGGAAAAGAAATACATATATGGTTCTGCCCAACCTTAGCTGTAAGACTAAATATGAAAAGGCAACAGTTTGGGACAGCCCATTGGCACATGTGTTAGGAGACTGAACTTGAAGGCCGACTCCAAATACTGATAACGCAACTCAAAGCACATGTAATAGCTGTTGCACCAGCTGGTCTCATATTTTAACGATGCACTTTGCTGCGATTCAAAACGGCAGATATCGGTGTACTCACAAACACGTCGCATTCCTCAGCTGCACGTGAAGCCTGATCGACCCAAGCAGACTCCCCGGGCACAGGGACACAGAACAGGGGCTGCCGCTCCCTGCAAATGTGTTGTGTTATGTGAGCGTTTTGATGAGTTACGTGAGCGTTTCCGTGTCACGTGAGCTTTTGTTGTGCTACGTGAGCGTTGCTGCGTCACAAGCGCGTTTTCGTGTCACGTGAGTGTTTCCGTGTTACGCGAGCGTTTCCGTGTCACGTGAGCTTTTGTTGTGTTACGTGAGTGTTGCTGTCACATGAGCGTTTTCGTGTCACATGCGTGTTTCCATGTTACGCAAGCGTTTCCATGTCACGTGAGCGTTTGTTGTGTTATGTGAGCGTTTGCTGTGTTACATGAGCGTTTCCGTGTCACGTGAGCTTTTGTTATGTTGCGTGAGCGTTGCTGTGGCTTTTGTTGTGTTGCGTGAGCGTTGTTGTGGCTTTTGTTGTGTTGCGTGAGCGTTGCTGTGGCTCTTGTTGTGTTGCGTGAGCGTTTCCGTGTCACATGCGCGTTTTCGTGTCACATGCGTGTTTCTGTGTTACGCGAGCGTTTGCGTGTCACGTGAGTGTGTGTTGTGTTACGTGAGTGCTTCTTTATTATGTCACGTGAGCGTTCTTGCACGTTCAGTGCATGCTGCACGTAGGCCACACTATGTGAGCGTGTTGTGTGTTGTGTTTCATTTGCGTGCTGCGTTATATTTGTAGTGAATGCGTCACTACCATAAATAAGCAAGTTCAATTCAACAACGTTGTGTGCCTATATCTTATGACAGCCCCGAAAAGCAGGGCAGCCAAGAATCATGAATACAAGGTGTAGTCCAAGGAATTTCGGCAGGGGCAAGTCTGAATCTGCACATATAATCATTAATCATACAATTATGACCAAGCAAGCTTTTAAGTCACATCAAATTTGACCAAGCAAGCTACTAAGTCCCATCGATTACGAGCAAGCAAGCTACTAAGCCATATCCCTTTGCTGTTACCTGTACTGCATTGCTCCAACTTCTTCTTATTTGCCTGCTCTACAACACAAACGCGTCGACCAAATGATTCAGCCTGACTCCAGCACAGCTAGGCAAGGCAGCAAGTTTGCTGCGTCTTGCTGCATTGCAGTCACACCCTTTGAACGAAGTCCCCTCGCTCATCCTCAAACATGCACAAAACGTGTGAGGTCGCCGGGGCATGTCTAAGTACTCTACCATTTCATGGTAGGCACTGTGAACGCATACTGTATTTGGTAAATCCTGTTGTGAGCCATGATCAGGCACAGCTTGAACTCTTCCCTGATCCCCTCTTATTCATCCTCATATTTGGTGAGGAACCCCTCTTATTCATTCTCATTTCTGGTGAGGATTGTGTGGTAATCGGTACTGATCTGGGTCATGTTGTCATTCTCCTACTTAATGTGGGAAGCGATCTCCCCAACCAGCGAAGAATCCTTCTCTGAGCCTAAATTCCCATCTAAAAATGTTGTACGTGGTAGAAATAGGTCCTGAACCAGCGAAGAATCCTTCTCTGAGCCTAAATTCCCATCTAAAAATGTTGTACGTGGTAGAAATAGGTCCTGAACCAGCGAAGAATCCTTCTCTGAGCCTAAATCCCCGTCTAAAAATGTTGTACGTGGTAGAAATAGTTCCATGTGCCTTACCATAATTTAATGTCCACTGGCTCCTCATCTTTTCGCAATGCATCGACGCCTCCATACCTGCGTACACACATAAGCACAATGCGTACACACATCAACACAATGCGTACACGCATCAGCACAATGCATACACACATCAACACAATGCATACACGCATCAACACAATGCACACACGCATCAGCACAATGCGTACACACATCAGCACGACAAGGTTCAGTAGCAAACAATGAGCGCTGTGCATTCAGCGATGGTATATTAAAGGCAGTGTGTCTGCCTGTGCCACGATCACAAACAAATAGGGTTGGCCAGAACCATATATATACGGTGTGTATACGGTATTTTTGGCAGGGAATTCACCATATGTACGGTCATATACGGTGTATATATACGGTTCTGGCCAACCCTACAAACAAACAGTTTGAAACGACTCACACAAATGTTATACTTTCGTACAGACATATTGTCAAATGTCCATAAAGCTTGCTCACACAAGCTCATCGCACACATCTAGCTACATTGAGCTCATCGCTCACATCAAGCTCATCGTTCACATTAAGCTCATCGCTCAAATTAAGCCCATTGCTCAAATTAGCTTATTAATCGAACTAAGCTCATTGCTCAAGTTCAGCTCATTGCCCAAATTAAGCTTACTAATCGAATCAAGCCCATTGCCCAAATTAGCTTATTAATCGAATCAAGCCCATTGCTCACTCGGCAGCGTTCACGGACACACTGGGACAAATGGGGGACACCTCATATGCCTCGACCATTTTCATGGGGTCTGATCAGTCATTCAGAAACAGCACGTGTTTTTCATACCAAGTGCTCCCAGCAGTTTGTCACGCACTCAATGCAACAGTACACACCAGAGTAGCTGCACACTGCACACCCCATCTAGAGATCCTTTATAAAGTCCAGAAATATAGCAGGATGATAGCTCAAATTATAAATAATGCACACTAATGCAGCAGTGGTAACGGCGTAAATTGTTCTGGCCAGGGCCGCATGTACACACCGTATATGACCGTATATTCGGTGATTTTCCTGCCAGACAATGCCGTACATACACCGTATATAGTATATATACCCTGCTAAACAATACTGTACATACATTGCATATATATGGGTCTGCTTTACCCTAGGCATAAAAACTGTACTTTGCTCTCCATTCTTGGTGGTTGTGCAGCTGCCGTCTTTGTACTTGATTGCTTCCTCTAGCACGGATGCAGTAGTGAACAGCATATGTTTACGCACGAATGCAGTAGTGAACAGCATATGTTGTGCGATCCTTACTTGGTGGTGGCCCAGCTGCCGTCCTTGAACTTGACTGCACCGTAGTAGTACTGGGGGTTCTCCATATCTGCCACCTGTGGAGCAGGAGCGAGGATCAGGGGAGGCTAAAATGTATGTTCCAGCTTGCGTGCCTTGTGTCTGTTGCATCGATTGATGATTAAAACGAGTCCAAAGCCTAGCACAGAGCAAGCAGCACGCGATACGGAATGCACGCGTAGTACAGGCGTGTGAATGCACGCATAGTACAGGCGTGTGGATGCACGCATAGTACAGGCGTGTGAATGCTTGTACAGTACAGGCGTGTGAATGCTTGCATAGAACAGGCGTGTGAATGCACGCATATTACAGGCGTGGGAATGCACCCATAGTACAGGCGTGTGAATGCATGCATAGTACGGGCGTGTGAATGCATGCATAGTACAGGCGTGTGAATGCTTGCATAGTACAGGCGTGCGAATGCTTGCTTTGTACAGGCGTGGGAATGCACGCATAGTACAGGCGTGCGAATGCCTTTTTAACACCTGGTGCAATTAAGCTTTGCAAGTGACAGATGCACAATTTTGAATGACGAGGGCTACGTTGAACACACACACACACACATATATGTGTATAGCCATGCCCTGTGATCCCTCACCATGCCACGGAACCTCACGAGAGAGCCTTCTTGAGTGGCCCCATCCTTGAAGCTTGGGACCTGTTCAGTCCCACAATCACAGGGTTTTGTGTTTGTGAGCAGGTTTGCGCAAAGCTCTGTCTATTTGTGAGTACACAGCAGACGTAAGCATGCATAGAGTCAGAATACAAAACTCACCCTGCTTAAAACTGAAGGGTCTGCGACTGCTGATGCAAAGTGCTCGTGCACTCCCCACACAGCTTCAGGGTGTGTGGGACATCCAGAATTTTGGAACAGAGATTGCACCACTGACAGGGGGTGTGAGAGTGTAAGGATGGGAGCAGGCATTTGAAATCAAAAAAAGTTTCAAAATGAACACAGATCCTTTGCAGATTTAATTAATTATTAATCAACAATTTATTCAAGATGCTTTTAGAGCCTGATCCTTTTCTCAATGAGGTGAGGCAACCTTTCGCTTGCGCAGAATCAAGACATGCCTGTTTTGACAATTCATGCAAGTACAAACATACACATGCATACACACATGCAAACACACACGCGCGCGCGCACGCACACACACACACACACACACACACACTCTCTCTCTCTCTCTCACACACAAACACACATGAACACACAAATACACACAAATACACACACAAAAACACACAAATACGCACAAATACACACACAAAAACACACACACGTGAACACACACACACACAACACACACACACATACACGCACGCACACACACACAAACACACACATACACATACGTACACACGCATACACACACGCACACGTGCATACATACTCCCACTCCTCTATGCACACTCACGACAAGCACACACACAACAACACGCACACACACAACAATACGCTTGTACGCACGTATGCATTCACTCAACACCCTCACATGTGCCCATGCATGCACAATGCACAATGCACCGGATGTGAGTAGTATGCGACTGCACACACGCACACACAGGCACACAAACAGAAGTACACACGTATGCGTACACACTCTCACACACACACTCTCTCACACAAACACACACATGAACACACAAATACGCACAAATACACACAAAAACACACACGCGCGAACACACACATATACACTAACCCACACAAACACACATACATACACACACACGCAGGTCCACAAAATGTATGAGCGCCATGCGAGTTCAGGGTACGTGTCCATCACCATGAAGCGCAGCAACCTCAAGCCCCGTAAAACCAAAAAGGCTCCCCCCCCTCCAGAAGATTACCGCTGCCTGATCCGCGCAAGTGACGGCAAGAAGACCATCTCCACCACAGTGCCCACCACGCAGCACGCAAAGTTTGCTGGCTCCATCAATGTCATCATGAAGGTTTGTGCGGCTGTTTTCACACTTGAGTGCATGGTGCATAGCACAGCAAAACGAGGACTGTTGTAAAAATATAAAAATAAGATTAAATGGTCATCGGATGACGCTTGTCCCCGGCACAGAAGCGGTGGTGTAACAAGGTCGACCCTTTCTATGCCCTAGCCGGGCACAGCCTGCATTGTAATGCAATTCCTATTCCTGAGCAATCATCCTCCCTTTCCTTTGCTTAGCGCTAGCGCCATCCTTCTTGACCTTGTAGTGACATCCCGGCCCTGTGTGCCTCTTCTCGTGCACGCTGATTCATGGCGGTGCATAATCTTTTGCGCTTCAACTGCGTGCCTTGGTGGGCCACTCTGCCAACCTCTTTTCCGTGCTCTGCTTTGTTTGGAATGGCGGCTCAATTTGCTCCCATATCAACTGTGCTCACACACAAACGCACACACACACACACACACGCACACACACACACACGTTTCTTGCGCTGCAGGCTCATATGGGGGCCCTGAAAAAGAAGGAGAAGGAAAAGAAGAAAGAGGCTCCCAAATAATCACCTGGATGGGGGTGCTTTACACCATGTGGCTCTGGTACGCGTGAGCACTGTATCCTTCCTGTGGCTCAAAAACGGTTGAAGTGGCTGAAACTGCACTCTCCTGTAAGGCTGCCCTGTAAGGCACTCTCCTGTAAGGGTGTCCTATAAGGCGTTATCCTGTAAGGCTCTGAAACATGTGAATACTATGCCAGTTTGGGTTTCTCCTGGAGGCTTCAAACGGTTGCTGCAGCTTTAAAGTGCACTGAGAGGGCCCCCTGCCCTCCTTTCTTCTATTGAAGCTGTGGCCCGAATAAGCACTTGTTTGAATTCTTGAAGGTATGTATAGATGCTGCGTCGTCCGTGTCGAGTGCTACTGACTTGGACTGTGTGCGCATGAGCCTGCTGGAATGCTCACATAAGAGCCTAGCTGGATCGTAAAACATGGCTGGATCGTAAAACATGCGCCCTTTCCTTTTTACGGCAGGCCTTCTTGCTTAGTGTGTTTGTGCCGGTATGGAAGTGCGATTAGTTCATGCATTGACTCTCGCTTATACTTCCGCCTTGGCCTATGAGCACGAGCTTTAGGGTAGCTCACCAAAAAAGACACAAAGCGCTTGGAATGTGGTTGTGCTTTAAGGTTGCTGGCTACACAAAGCTTGGATTGTGGCTCCACAGGGCATTTTGCAGTCAGAATGCTCTTGTGGTCTGCTGTCTTGATATCAATCTGCTCCGTCGCGTCTGTCTGTGCTTGTCCTCTGATATTAATGAGCAGGAATGTGGAGAATCGCCGATTGCAAATTCCATTTAAAAATCTCTTTGGATATCATTTATATGATTTCTCAGGGCAGGATAGCTTGGCTTCTTTGACAAGCGACTTAAGGCTGTTGTCTATATCTAGTTTGTGCAGCAAGCTGTGTTGAGCCTTATACGACTCTAGCGTACAGTTACTAGTACGAGACTTTAAATTTTGGCACGTTAGTTCTTCGTTTTTATGTCGTCCCCGCAAAAAGTAATACATTTACTCGCAAGTGACTGCAATATTGCTTTGGAAAGCTCGTTATAACATAGAGCACAAAGTTTGCAATGTTTACAAAAACAGGCCCTCAGTCAAGAAGTGCGACTGCGTACAGCACAAGAAAGCTACTAGCCACATCAATCACTGATCTCATGGCAAGGAAAACAGATTTTGATGATGATGATGGCGTAATACACAGGTCAAGGGGAGATAGCAAACTCCCTACTACAAGGTTGAAACGAACTGAAAGTTGATAAATAAAAAGGGAGCAAAATAAAAGAAAGTAGGGGGGGCAAACAGGTTGCTGAGAAGAAGGGCAAAATGGGCCAATCTAGGCAATTAACATACAAACTAGGGAAGTTAAGAGTTCGCCAGGATAAAATCAGCTAAGCCATTGCGATGACTGGTGCGCCAAAACCAACTCCAACACAACCCAAAGAGAAGAGAGAGTTCCCCTACAGAAAACACAGCTGCACCAACACGTCACTCTCAGCATTACGAGCCCATACTAGGGAGACAAGAAAGGAGTACGTACAGTGAGCTAAAGGTTTAGATAACAAGATTCGGGTCGCTTTATTAAGAGCCGAGAGCAAGGGGAAGAAGGCTAACCTATACCTAGAGCAAGGCGGCAGACATGCTAGAGAGGGAGCTGCAGTGAAACAGCTAAGGAGCCGTTTGGCCTAGCATACACAAAGAGGTAAGTCTGGCCTAGGTCAGAGAAATTGGAGACACTACCTGGGCAGGCTGCAAAGTCTTTTAAGGTTGCGAGGAGAAGATCAACTGCCCTAGCTACTTTCTACTACTGCGGGCTCTAAGCCTGTCCTGGCTAGCGTGCTAAACATTATACCCCTGGCTCCTAACATGGCAGTCAGGGCAGCTAGGCATGCAACATACCACACTTCCTTCCTCACTGTTTGGCATGGCTGCTCTTGGTATTGTTATGTGGGTACTGTTTTGTACAGAAAAAAGAAAAAGAAAAAACTACGCAGGCAGTGAAAAACCACTCCCCACATTAATTAAGGAAAATGAGCCATTTTGGTACCGAGTACCGTAAAGCTCCTCCACCGCAAAAAAGAAAGGATAAATCAGTGGGGATAAGAGGGTTGCAGGCTTGGCCTGGAACCGGCTCCTGATCAGAGTTGACAATAGTACTGGAAAGGGCACGTCTGGTATGGAAAAGTTTAGCAGCAAAGTTCACAGAGTGCACATGGAGCTTGGAGGCAAGCTTCTTAACTCTTTGTGAATCGAGACCCAGTTCCTTGACAGGTTTCAGAGTGTGAGTGTTGTAGATGGTGCCACCCACACCCAAAAGGATGATGTGGAGAGTAACGGAGGCTCCTTGGAGAGTGTTGTAGATATCTTTGTGCTGTTCCTTTGCGGCGTTTATAAGCTGGTTTTGAGGTATGGTGTCTTCACAATACTTGATCTCGACGAGGTGGATGTCACGCCGATGTTTGCTGAGGTCTTTAGGTCGGTGCTGTCTGGGGTTGGTGGCTCAATTGGTGGCTGGCGGTGCTGCTGAGGTGCTCCCAGTCTCCCTCAATTGCTCCCTGCCACTTCGAAGAACCCACCCCCCTACATTAGTTTGTAGTTTTTGTGTTTTTGCAGCAAAGGGAGTAACCAGCACAAAATCTGGACGGCTGGAGGTGAATCTGTCTTTATCTGGGAAGTGGGGTGGGAAGAGCCATTTGGGAAATATTCTACTTTCAGCTGTTTCAGAAATCTGGAGATTTTGCATTATCATCCGTTTGTTGCTGCCTATATCCATGGAGACAATGCATGATCCTAAGGAGCCTGTTTTGCTGACAGCCTTTAAGATCATGCGGCATGCTAAGTTGTGTCTTTCGGTGATCATGTTCCTTATTTGCATGTGTTGGCACCCAGAAAGGGTGTGCAGGGCACCGTCTACTGTCTACTTGTGGTGCCCAGGAATTTACACATGTGTGGATATTTGTGGCAGAGTGATGCATAGGGATTTGTGGTTATATTTTTATTCCAGGAAGGGAGGAGCATGAATGTGGCTGTTTTCTCTGTGCTGACAGCAGCAGAGTAGATGGCGTGTCTTGTTGCTAAGAGCATGGTGTTTACATGGTAAATGGGATGGCAGATGGAGAACCCCGAGAATCGGGAGGATAAGGCATTGGTGTTTGCCCCAAACACTCTGTATCTTGGGTGCCCACTCCAGAAATGGGAGAATTTGGGGTCATAGTCGAGGGGGGATGCCATTTTTTCTTTACTGACCAGGGTTGAAAGGCGGCGGTGATGTGGGAGGGAAGTATTTGGGAGAAAGAGTCTTTGGTTTTCTTGTTCGTATGTTTAGAGGTTGAGATATCTTTACAAGCAATGAGGCTTACGAGTTCTGATGCAAAGCTAATGGGAGGAGGTTGGACATGATTGTGTAGGCCGCTGCACTTTGCCCTATCAAAGTCTTTTGCAGTATGTGAAGGCGCTCGGGAGTAAGCATACCTTTACACTTTCCGTCGACATTGTAAGCACAGGCTACTGTGTCAGTGTACACTTGAGGAAGCATAGTGTCATCTGGGGAGGTTAGGGTACTCTTTCTTGATACTTTATGAGATCAATGGTTGTGATCCAGTATTCACAATGCCCTGTGGCCGTAATGTCAGCCTGTGGGTTGGTGGGTTGGATGTCGAAGTTGACTTTGTTCCGGAGATCGACATTGTAGGGTTGGTACGTATTGCCCTCTTGGGTGGCAGAGAAACTTTGTTTTTGAAGATCATATTGGTGTTTATTTGGTGCGGGCTGAGATAAGTCTGGCGCGGTGATTTGCTATTCATAGTTTTTTGATGCTCTGCTTTAAGCTTTCACATGTGTTTTGTAGTTCTTCTGGCTCCCAGGTTGGGTGCCATGAGACGATTTTTCTTTTCATTTTGGATTAAGTTGATACAGGCAGGGCAGGCCCATGAATCATTGGCATCAATAGCTTCCCTTTGAGTGGCGTTGTAGCAGCTTGTTTTAAGCAAGCATTGCCAGTGGTAGGTACGGTTGCAGACGTCACAGATGTACGTCTTTAAAAGGTGGGGAGAGGTCTGGAGATTTAAGTCCTAGATGGTAGGAGCAAATTTCACAGCTTGCGCACTTATTTTGGCTCCGGGCAACAGTCTTACAGGAATTGGGCACTAGTCCAACTGATATATAGAGGGGTAGGGCCCATCTTTCAATATTCATAGGGGCATATATGTATGGTATTGTTTCTGTCTTTGGGGTATATCATCTCTGTCTCTTTCCTTGGGGGTGAAGAACCTCCAGTTATCTATGTGCAGGATGTCCATATCATCATAGTAGAGTGTGTTGATGGCCTCTGTGGGTGTCATTGATAAGGCCTTATATTTCTTGTACATCCAGAGTTCTTGTTGAATGTGCGTAATGCGCAAGGGGGTCAGATTTAGGCTAGGAAGGTCATGGGGTATATCGAGGATCTCACTTCTCCTTTTCCTTTGGGATTTACGCTGTGATGATGGTGCTGGGTGGTCTACAATCTCAAAAGTTGGGTTGTTGTGTACCTGGTAAGTTATCGGGTTGATGATATTCATATGCTGAGTGGGGGAAGTGATTATTTGTGTGGACGCTTGTGTTGCATGGTGGTTATGGCTAGTGATTTGTGAGCGTGTGGTGCGTTTGTTTGGCTGACTGTTTGTAAATTGTTGAGTAGGCTGAATTACTATTTAGTGAGTTAATGCAACAGTGTCTACAATTTAAGTCAGGGGCGTATGTTGCTGACTTTCTGTTTGGCTGCGTGTCCTCTTTCTGGTACCGGGGAGGGTATCTTGTGTCTGCCGTGCACGCTTTGCTTGTTGGTCTTGGGAGAGAGTGGCCAGGTGGTTAGTGGGTGTTGGGTCGGAGAGGCAAGTAATAGCTGTAGTTTGTGGCAGTGGTATTGGCGATGTGCTTATAGAGTTGTGGTTCCTTTTTGTTTGGTTGGTTACCCTTTGTGAGTGGCGTTGTGATCGCGGGGTTTTTGTTTGTGGTGAAGGTGGAGGCCCTTCCACCAATGCGACGAGGGAGTGTTGTGTTTGGGGAAGCTCAATGCGGGATATGTTGCCATGTGTTGTGCGTTTCCTGGGTCGAGCGTTAATTTCTGTATATTGGGGGTACATTTCTTCTAGAGATGAAGGTGTAGGTACGTTGAGTGCAACATGACCTTGAGTTTCTGTTTGAGGTTCGGTTGTGATTATAGGGGGCCAGGGGATGTTTACGGCTCTAATTTGGTGTGTCAAAATCAGAGGATTGGTTAACGTTTGGGTGTCCAATACTTGTAGTTGATGGATCTGTGTGTTTAGGTGGTGGGCCTCTGATTTAGTTATTTGTAATGGGGTGCCTGTAGTGTGTTGCTGAGCGTGGCTGTGGTGTGGGTGTTGTGTAGATGGGCAAAGTTTGTTGGGTTTGGGTGTTTTCGGGATTTTGGGGCACCTCTCCATGGGCCGATGTGTTTATGTGTGTGTCTAGAAGACCTGTGAAGGAGGAGTTGTTTATTTTGCGGCAATTAAGTAGGATAGACTGTTCTGGATTCCTTTCTTGGAGTATTTGTGCAATTGTGTTGGGCTTAGCCCTTGTGTTCCAGGCAGGTTAGCAATGGCAGCAAGCCTATTTAGGGCTATGATGTGCTTTTTGGAAACTCGAGTGTACTTGTTTCTGAGTTGTTTGTATTTCTCGTTAGCTGATGTGAGGTCATACATGGAAGCCAGTTATGCCTAGGTCCATAAGCGGTTTTGTAATGCAATTGATGAGGGTGACTAATGTTGGTGGGGGGGGCTTGCGGGCGGAGGTGACTTCTGAGCTTGAGATCGTCTAAAAACTTGCTGTTTCCTTTCAAGGCTAAGTGGAGTTTGCTGACGTGGATGCAAGCGAGTTGACGTGCTCGCGTATGTAGGTTGAGTTGCCGTTTTATTGGTAGCGACGTTCCTTCTCTTGTGGAAAGGAATGAGTGGCAAGGGCCTTGAGTTGGGCGACCTGGTGGGTCAGGAGATGCATGGTCACAAATTGGTGACGTTCAGAAGGGTCTTCTAGGCTTGTTACGAGTGCTACGACTGCTGAGCGCCTGTGGTATTCCACGTAGATGGAGGGGGCACCCAATCCAAAAATATGGACATCTTCACGGATCATGGCAGTCAGTGTGCTTCGCCATAAGTTGTGTTTGCTTTTGATCGCCCTTCCAATCATTGCATCCCACTTATCCAGGTCTGGGTAGGAGCATGGTGTGACCGCAAAAGCATAGGGCAGACTAGGGATGATTGCTGTGCGTATTATGTTTAGTGTTTGCCGTGGTGAGGCATAGAGCCCTCAAGGGCGTCAAGCTTTTGCTTTAAGTTTTTGTCCATGTGCCTGTGCTGGTGCTTCCAATTGAGATCCATCGTTAGGGTGACTCCTAGATAAAGGGGGAGGCAGGATGTGATGTATTATGTTTCCTGCTTTTGAACCAGTACGTTGTTTTTGAGTTGATGTTCGAGTGCTTCAGACGGTGTTAGGCCATTTTGGTCTTTAAAAGGGGACGCATTTAGGCTACCCGTGACTTTGGTTTTACTGCCAGACATAATCAATCCGGCCCAAATTGAGTAAAGGGTGAGTTTATTTGCTTGCACTTTATGGTTTTTCAGGTTACCCGTGGGGCAGAGGAGGTCGTCTGCAACGGAGGCACTGCTGATGTTGTTGGCCAGATGCGTCTGAAGCTCATTTTCAATGGGGATGCAGGTGTGGACGTAGCCGCGTCCTCCTACATGCAGCCATCGCAGTAGGGGTTCCATATAGAGAAGGAAAAGAAATGGGGAGAGGGTGTCTCCCTGGATCGTGCCTCTCTCTACTGGTATTTGACCTGTGCAGATTCCTGAAGGAAGCTTGACTTAGGTGGTGGCATTCTCATAGATATTTTTGACAGCATCTATGGCGTCAGTCGGGAAATCGAGGTCGTACATTATCCAGAGCACGCGATCGTGGTCCGTAGTGTTGAAAGCTGAGGTAAAATCCACAATAAGGGCATAGATGTCTTTGTGAAAGAGTTTGGCATCTTCTAGTGCCATAATCACGTCTTCGAGCTGGTGAATGGGGTCTTTTTGTTTGCGAAAACCAGCTTATGTGGTGCTGAGAATGGAGTTTGCTTCTGCATATTCGTAGAGAGTGTTTGTGATGAGACGCGTCCATAGTTCGTAGAGGGTAATTGCTAAGCCAACTGGGCGATAGGAAGATGCCTCCGTTTCATCTCCTTTGTTTTTGTCTATTAGTATAGTATTGCTGATTTTCCAAGCTTTTGGCGTGAAGCCAGTTGCCCGTATAATGATGAAGAGCATGTGTATGGTTTCCTGGATTTCTGTGGGTAGCATATGTAGAAGCTCATTTACAATACCATCAGGTCCTGGGGATTTTTTGTTGCTCAGGGTTTTAATACATTCATTAAATGCACAATTGTCAAGTATAGAGGAGTGTAGCCAGTTTCTATCTTTAGTGCCATCTGATTCATCTCGCGTGATTATTGTATGTAATTTAAAGGGGTCTGGAGGTTTACTTCCTGGCTCGTTCTCTGTGTGCTCCCATGGGTAGTTTCTAGGTGCTTCTTCAGGTAGGTAGGTGCCGTGTTTAATGTTGATAGCTTGCCAGGAGTCTTTAAAGTACTTTTCGAAGATCTGGGCTTGTTTGGTGGGCTCAGTTTCAATTTTGCCTGTTTCAGGGTCTTTCACAGCCTGGAGACTTGCCCGTGGCTGTGCATTTTTATCTTAAAAGATTTCTTTGTGAGCTTTCTTTGGTGTTTTATTTATCAGCTGCTGCTGCTGCTTTTTACGAGCAATATTGTTGTCTTTTTTGTTGTTTAGGGCATCTGTACTGGTGATAGCTTGCCTGATTTTGTGTACATGTCATCTAGTTGTTTTTTGAGGGGCTGATCAGGCACGATGTGCTTTGTATCTTGAATTGGCTTCATGAACGCTGGGTTGGCGCTGTTTTGTTGTAAGACTTCTTCGGTGGTGCCCTGGGCATTTATGTAGGGGGAGGACAGGTGGTTTTGGATTTGCTTGATTCGGTGTAGTTTTTTGCTTCGTATATTTCTCTTGTTCTTTTCTGGTCGTGGGCTATAGTGGTGGTTTGGGGGAAGTGACCTAACAGTATAAGTGAGTTATTCTGTTTGGTGTTGGTCGTCAGTGGTACTTATGTATGTGCTAGAGCAGGTTCTGAGGGCTACCTTGTGTACCGACTCAATAAAATTTGTCACTGATATAGCTAAATTCTCAATTTGCTCTTCTGCAGGCTTTTCACTCAGGTGTTGCAGCCTAGCAGTGTTTCTGGCATTTTTGTTATGCAGTACATTAAAAAACGCCAGGGCTTGCGTGTGAGCGGGAGTGAGTACAAGCAGGGTTTCCTCAAGCTCTTGTATAATGCCATGGGAGGGGTCAGAAAGGGCATGTGTAAATTTTAACTGGTCTGAAGCGCTGACACGGCAAGTAAGGGTGGCTTGTTTGGCAGCTTTTTTCGCTTGGGCTTTTACAATGTGAGGGATTGCAGGTTTAGAGTGCAGGTGGGTACTATGACCAGGAGTGGCACGTGGTCGCTCAGGCAGCCTAGATCACAGGTGTAACTTGGTTTGCACGTGTTTGCGAGGGCTGTTGGCAAGAGGATATCATCAATACGGTTAAATGAGTAAATCGTGTTTCCTACACTGTCCTTTCCCGTGGGCCGTGAAAAGGTCCAGGGTCTTGGTTCAGGTAGATTTGTGTCAATAGGCGAGTGGTGGGGCAGTGGGGATGGGTTGTGGTCCTTAATGCAGTTTTTGTACATTTTGTCTGCAATATATTTGTTTGTGCTTGTTCGGTTGTGGGCGGTGGTTGTGGCATTCATATCTCCAATGATAAGTGGGGTACAGTTTTCGTTTTCATTGATAATGGTTTTATTAGTCCTTGCATCTCAAAGCGGGAGGCTTGTGCTTCTGGTGAGCTACCGGAAGTGCCAATGATTTGTGAGGAATTGATGTAGCCAAGGCTGGGGTTTGTTTCCTTTTTGCAATTTAATTTCTGTAAGGACCATAATTTCGGGGGGTGTTGGTGGCTATCATGTGCTTTAGGTCGTGCTGGCTAGTAAAGACGCCTCTGACTTTGAGGGTTAAGATTTTCAATGAGGAGAGGTATCGTTCTCAGTTTGGTTGGAGGTCTGTGTAGTTATTGGTAAGGTGTAGTGATGGTGGTTTATGATGTTGTGGTACTGTTCGGGGCTGCTATTTGTGTGGGTGAAGAATAGGGGAGAAGAGCCTTCACGCTGAGAGTGTATGTTTCCCGTTTGATGCGTGTGATCAGTAGATTGGGTTGTGGGGAGAGTTTGAGGGATTGTGGGTATGGTGGTGTCGGGGGGGGGGGTGTCGTCAATGCTGATCACAGAATTGTCGACATACGTATTGGGATCAAAAGGTATGTTGCTGTCTGCTAGGTGTGGGGCAGAGCCTAGGTGGTTCCATATGCTGCCGCATTCAAGGGTGATAATACTGCCTTTTAAATTAGTCCAATCACTTGGGCTTGTAAGAGAGATGGGGTTTTCTTTTTCAATAACAAGTTGCAAGTTTCTGAGCAACTTCTATTTTCTAAAGGGTCACCGCGTGGCCTTGAGTGCCATTACTGGTTGTAAGGATGACAGCTTCTTTACAAGTGGCTTTGCTTAGGTGTTGGTTTATTAGCTCTGCTGTGATACCCCCTTCTTTTAAATACCCCGATGTGGCGTATTTCAGCGTGTAATATTTTGCGTGGTTCAAAGGGAGGTAGTGCAGGAAATGGTTGAGGATGTTATTGTTGAAGTTACCCATGTTTTTGGTGTAAAAGTGGTCTAGGGATTTACTGTCTAGCCTGCGCTGTTCAAGGGTGTCTCCCATTTTTTAAATGTGTGCGAGAACTTGTTTTCCGGAGAAAATATGCCCCCCTATGGCCATATTTAAAGGGTGGACTAGACAAAAAGCTTCATCTTGTTTCTCCATGTTGGGGATAAAGGGGAGGTTGTTGCTGTTCAACACTGTATATTATTCCTTCTTTGGTGGCAGGTACAATTACGTGGATGGAAAATCTTTGTGTTAGGCAGCTAGTATGATCTATTGGTATATAAATGAGTCGATTCTGAGGGGGTCGGG
>Ga0307968_1001138_pt1:0-5000 | contig 21243 bp, 20 predicted proteins | sample OrgLakmetagen650_FD_201834 | JGI IMG/M metagenome (GOLD analysis project Ga0307968, IMG submission 201834) | Saline water microbial communities from Organic Lake, Antarctica - #650 | ecosystem: Environmental > Aquatic > Non-marine Saline and Alkaline > Saline | place: Antarctica: Organic...
CTTTGCTTGTAATATTTCTTTGCTTGGCGCCTGGGGTGTCGCCAGAGGGTGATGAACCTCTGGTACGGACTGGGGCAGCGACATTTGCCATGGTGACCTCGTTGTATCGAGGGCTTGTGGGCTGTGAAAAAGCCTGTAACCAAACCAAAAACGCTAGAGATAAAAATCAAGGGAACAGGGCTAGGCACTTAGCTACAAAAGAGGCAACACCAAAATATCAGGTTGGTTCATAAAGGTCCTCAAACGAGCTGGGCCATCCTCAAACTGAGGTGGGAAGATAAACTGTTGCTGTGTGCGAAGTCTGACTAGATGTTCATGCGGACAGTCCAACAAAATGTGTTCCTCATCAGGAGTCCTGAATAGTGTGCCAGTCACATCTGCCACAGATCCTGAGCTCATAAGGCCTTCAATTCCTGTCATGACGCATTCTTTGGACCAGAAAGTTGTGACCAGAAAGGCGAAGGCAAGAAAGTGCGCGGCTGAGGTTGCTGGGAATGTTCAAGCGAGGGTAGAGAGGCAACACAGGCTTTTGACTTCGTTTTCTGTCATCCCACCATCCAGAATTATTCCCCAAAGGTACACCGTTTATTCTGTAAGCACGTTGAAGTGGGGCTTTGGTGTAAAGATAAAAGACGCAATGGCAATGTTGTAAATTTGGGCATAGGAGCATGTATGGTCACGAGTCCGGCATGTTGATAGTCAAGAAAATTCATGCCGTTTTGCACACTTGCAAACATTTGAAACTCCAACTTAGAGTCCAAGTCAAGCCGGCACCCTGTGCTCATGCAGCTAGGGTAGAATGGAGCACCACCGGGTTGCAAATTTCAGCTATTTGAGACAGGATGGACGCCCGTCCTCCTGTGCATTGTACACCGCAATGCTCCTTCCCATTGCCCTCACCCTTTGAGCACAGATTCCAATTCTTCACCGGGCTTCTTGAACTTGCCCATGGCTTGTAGTGGTTTGTTAATTCCGATGCTGACAAGCAACCAATACAACCACAGATCTGAATCACTCGCAAGACCCACCTCTTCAAAGTTGGGCTGCCGCTCGTATTCCCTCTGTATAGAAACGATAAATAAAACCAGTTAGTCAATACCCTGCGCGTTCACCATGGTGCAGTTGCTGCTCTGAAAAGCGTGCAAGAACACATAAAACATGGTTGGTCAAAAGCACTCAATAATCACCCCCAAAACAACCATCACAATCAGCGCTTGTCGGAAACAGCACCCTACCAAGTTTGTTCTCAGCATGTAGCCATCAGTGCTTGTTTAAATCAGCGCGCAACCTACCACGTTACGTTCCAGCATGTAGCCTGTAATTACTGGGCCACGTACTGAGAACGGCATATTGACGATGCCTGCATCCTTGACCTCTGCACTGCAGTAGCACGAATGCATACATAATGTTTGGTGACTTTTGAGCGCATGTAAGACTACTGTGCTTTTCCTTTTTAATCACGTCTTTACAAAAACTCTGCAGACTGTTTACAGAGGCCAAGTCACGTACACAAAAAAGGCAGCTGCATGAAACGACATGTTTTCGGATTGGCTAATCCATGGAATGTACGCGAATTTAATTATACCTGTTCAAAGGACTGAGAAGTGTCCAATGTTAGCACTGCCATACTTTAACTGAAGCAATTGCAGCAGGCTGTTGATGGTAAAAGGCTGCAGTTGTGGCTGCAACACCCGTAGCAATGCTCCAAGGTCCCGCTGCTGCATGACCTGCTCCTAGGAGCAGGCAGTCATGCAGCAGATGTAGTACAACGCAAGAAAACCGTTATCCATTGCCAAACAACGGTTTGGAAAAAATCTTGCCTCCCGTTACTTGATCTGAAAACACACCTTTATTTCAGGCAAGGCTAGCATCTTGTGTTCTAGACTCAGGGCTGCCATCTCTGAGTGTTCAAGGCCGTGCAATGAGCACTCTGCTAAATTAGCTATACGCATTGAGTGACTTAAAACTGACATCATACCTCTACAGAGTCCTCTACAGAGACCTCTTCAGACGACCCAGGGAGTCTTTGCTCAGCCTGTTTAATTAACAAATAAGTGATCCCTGTATGTGACTGCAATAAGAGATGCTTTCATCCAGGCCATACTATCAACCATTTTACTTCAACTTAAACGTGCAAATTTTCACATCCAGTGCTTGTAAGGGCATTTTCGCTCTGCATATCCCCAATTACTTTTTAAACGGTCAGGTTACCAGCATACCACACAGTTTGCTCACTCTCATCTGCTTCTTCCTTCATTAGACGCGGCAGGGCTGCCGCAAGCGTCAGCCCGTCCTGTGCTTCAAGCACCGTTTTCAGGGTGCGGTGCCTGCCATGCACGACTCCTAGAGTAAAATTTAAGTAAACCAGCTGGCCTGCCCTTTAATACCCATCACTGGTTTGGTGCCGTGGATCAAGATACACACTGGCAAAATGGACACCAGCCTTTACCCACTTAAGTTCCTCATCCACGACCGACTAAGGCCTACAAAGTACAAGCTGGTATCTCTGATGATCTAAGTAGACGCCCTGAGACCAATACAGGATGTACAAATGTGCATATTAATTGAATATGCAAGATGTATGAGGAGGTTAATCACAGTTTAAATATGCTCGCGTTCTTGATTTCATGCATGAAACAATTTTCATATCAGGAGTTGCCGTTTAGTACCTTATCAACTGTAGACACGGAAGCTATTACCAAGTTTATTTTCTGGCATAGGCAGGGAGAATGCAAGTGCACACACCGAAAGGAAAGAGTGCCATCCCGCTGATCATGATCTTGTTCTTTTCCTGATTCTCAACAGTAAGCCCTCGCCTGAAAGACAAGCAGCCATTATTAAAACAGTTTTTTTATACGTATGTAGGTCATATAGACGGGGCATTTTGACAGGGTATGCATGTTGCTGATATGGGTATTCAAGTGCATATCTGTGATCCTTAACACCAAGCATATTGCTGATATGGGTATTCAAGTGCATATCTGTGATCCTTAACACCAAGCAATTCTGCAACATAACACGGCATGAAAATGACTACATAGGGGACCATGCCCATGACTTGGAATTAACACCAAGCGATTTTGCAACATAACACGGCATGACAATGACTGCATGGGGGACCATGCCCATGACTTGGAATTAACAACAAGCAATTCTGCAAAACATAACACGGCATGATAATGACTGCATGGGGGACCATGCCCATGACTTGAAGGATTGGTGATAACAATTACGTGGTAATAGTGGTAATTGCAGTGAATTAGGTGCCTGGCACTCGTTCCCCCTAAAACAACTATGTGCCCTCCTCTCTTTGTCCACGAAAGTCCTACCCAATCACAAATGCTCACGAGCACATCCATAACCACTCACACTAAACCCAAGATGAACAGACATATACACACCCACACCCATGCACAAACCAGTAGTATTCAGGCTACACTGGAAGCCCTCAATAATAGTGAGCTCGTCCCAAATGTCCCCACTGTACTAGGAAACGCACGAACCTGAAGCACGAACCTGAAGCACAAATCACGAAGCACGAAGCACGAACCTGCATGACGCGTGCACGGCACGGCATGACCTGCATGACCTGCATGACCTGCATGACGCGTGCACGGCAATGGCTGTGGGCACACCATGACCTGCATGACGCGTGCACAGCAATAGGCTTAAGAAAGTGATGCAATAGTACAGTACGGTTTGGTGCTGTGCAGACCCCACTGTTTGGACACGCAACACTTCTGAACGGCTAGTCCTGCAAGAGCATGTAGATGAGGCTTTGTGTCTATTTTAACAGCAATCTGTGTTTGATTGGAATCATACTCATATTTTTTGACTCGGTTTAGGATCAGCAAGTTCATCGATATGTCTGGGTATGAATTGGTGCAAGAGAAATTGGCTATGTAATGGGGATGAAATCGTTTAGCATACTGGCCTGTCAGGAGCGAGAGCAATTGCGTGGATGAAGAACACCTACACAACCTGTACTTGGTGCTTGCTACTAAGAGTTGCACATCTATTATTCCTGCAGCGGTGTACAGTGGATTGCAGCAGGATTCAATCAATAGTTTCATATAGCGTAGACTAGTTCTAACAAATATTTGGGGGGGTAGGGTGCAATGGTACCAAGATATTGGCATAGATAGCAAATAGACAACAAATAGACACACAAACACGATGCCAAGGCAGACACAGAAAGGAGGGACCCGTTCAAGATTGTATACCTAGGTTTGTAAGGATGCCCTTTCAGTAATTGACAGATTTCTATCTTAAACAGAGCCAAGTTTTCGCGCAGTCAGGGTATTTCCAGAAAATATCTGAGAAAATATGCTTTGTGTTGTGCTATAAATGTCATTGAAATTGCATCACTTGAATGTCATATTACTACTAGCTCAAAGTAGAGCATAAACGAAAAGTATAACATGACGTTTGCTAAAATGACATCCACCGCCTTTCATGATAAAAGAAAGAGTAGAGGTGACCCTGAACAGCATTGACCGTACGCAATAAATTCGAGAAGATGCTACTCAAGTACCGACGTGCGTGCAATTGAAGCTGCGAGGACTCCAAAAGCGGGTGCGCTACAGGCACAGCCCTTTGCCATATGTTACCCTGATCATCCACCGCATCACCCTTATATTCACGCTCAGATGATGCCGGAGGGGCTCCAAAAGCGGGTGCGCTGCTGGCATCTCATGAGGTCCCAAAGCCACATCTGCCAGAGGAGGCAGGTGCAGAGGTTGTATGTATGTGTGTGTGTGTAAGAGTGTGTGTGAGCAGCAATTTTTTTGTCAAAATATAACATCAAGTCACAGAAGCATGCAAAAGCAAACTTTGAGCAATCACAACTAGCAAATTCAAAGCAGCCACACACTGGTCCAGTCAAATGTTTCAACGTGCTTGCATCACACACACACACAAACACACATTCGCACCCACACCCACACACACACACACCCACACACACACCCACACCCACACTCACACACACACACATACAC
>Ga0307968_1001138_pt1:10000-20000 | contig 21243 bp, 20 predicted proteins | sample OrgLakmetagen650_FD_201834 | JGI IMG/M metagenome (GOLD analysis project Ga0307968, IMG submission 201834) | Saline water microbial communities from Organic Lake, Antarctica - #650 | ecosystem: Environmental > Aquatic > Non-marine Saline and Alkaline > Saline | place: Antarctica...
ACCCCCCCTCTGGCAAAACTAAGAGTGAAAACCATAGAAAATCTCTACATCAATGAAGGATGAAGGAGCCTCTTTGTAGCCGAGTTAAGTCCTGGAAACTCCTCCTAAAACTCCTTGATACATAATACATAATAATACATAAAAGTAGGGAGCCTTGGTAGCGATGAGGAGGAAATACAGGAACTGGAAAATATCTACTGCTTATTCTGCTTTCTGCCGTTTTTCCCTGCACATAAGGTGGACCTGATTGAGAAGGTTAGGGACCAGAAGTCAACACTGATTTTCCCATAACTGCAGGTGCTCTGTGCAGAAGGTGGACCTGATCCAAGGGGTGCCAAAATCCAGATCATCTCTAGAGACTGTAGGTCAAAAAATTTAACACTAGTTTCCCCAAAACTGTCGGTGCTCTGCACAGGAGGTGGAATTCATCGAAGGGGGTCCCCCAGCTGGCTGCTCAGAGGCTACTGCTGCTACCGGTGGCGATGAAAGCGGCAAACCTACTTCCACCTCACAGTGCGGACCTAGGGCTGAGTGGCTTGTGCAGCAGCAGCCATCAGGTGTGCGTTGATATCGTCTGTATTGGAATGCCACTCCATAATGCGGACCTAGAGCTGACGTGCCTGTGCTGCAGCAGCCATCAGGTGTGCGTTGATATTGTCTGTATCTGGAATGCCACTCCATAATGCGGACGTAGGGCTGAGTGTCTTGTGCTGCAGCAGCCATCAGGTGTGCGTTGATATTGTCTGTATCTGGAATGGCACTCCATAATGCGGACGTAGGGCTGAGTGGCTTGTGCAGCAGCAGCCATCAGGTGTGCGTTGATATTGTCTGTATCTGGAATGGCACTCCATAATGCGGACCTAGGGCTGAGAGGCTTGTGCTGCAGCAGCCATCAGGTGTGCGTTGATATTTTCTGTATCTGGAATGCCACTCCATAATGCGGACCTAGGGCTGAGTGGCCTGTGCAGCAGCAGCCAGGTGTGCGTTGATATTGTCTGTATCTAGAATGCCACTCCATAATGCGGACCTAGGGCTGAGAGGTCTGCTCAGCAGCCATCAGGTGGGGTCCACAATTCTGTGTTTGTCCGTGAGTAAGCCTGGAGTGCGGTTTTGAAACGTTTGAGCCTGCTCAGCAGCAAGGTTAGGTCCTTCCAGCTTTTCCGTGTCGCTCTGTGAGCAGCCCCACAATGCAGACTGAGAACTGCCCCACAATGAAAACTGAGTACTGCCCCACAATGAAAACTGAGAACTGCCCCATAATGAAAACTGATATCTGCCCCACAATGAAAACCGAGAACTGCCCCACAATGAAAACTGAGAACTGCCCCACATTGAAAACTGAGAACTACTCCACAATGAAAATTGCCCCACAATGAAAACTGAGATTTGGTGGGCCTGCTCAGCGGCAAACAAGTGAATTTAGCATGATCTGTGTTTGTGATGACGCCGTAGCTTAGACCAAAAACAATCTGCGACCAGAAATAGGCTGGCCTGCTCAGCAGCAGCTTCGGATAAGAGCTTACAAGGTTGGCCAAAATCTTCCACACCTGTGCGTGCGCAGATTGTTACGGAACCCGTAGGCTACAGTACGCGGTGTGCATACGTACAATCCTGTCCACTTTTTGTCGTGTACAAAACGAGGTGTCATTGTCGAGGACACCAATCTGGGCATTGACACATACACACACACACACTCACACTCACACACGCACACAAACACACACTCACTCACACACACTCACACACACAGATGATGAGGCTAGCGGCAGTGGGCGAGAAGCAAGCAGACGGACAACTGCAGAGGGACGCACCGCGCCCAACGCGCACAATAAAAAAAAGTGGCATGACCCCTTCCTGCCCCCTGAGCCACAGCTGCTGGTGAATAAGATCTGAATGAGACCGGAAAGAGGATCTGAATAAGGACAGAAAGTTCTATGTTCACTGCCACCCCCTGGCAGTGCCGATTAGTAAATGAAAGTGAGCTGCCTGACATTGTACATGAGAAGCCACAATCAGTTTCTTGCTGTTGTACCTCCACACACACTCGTGTCATGTTATGCCTCTTTAGACTCTGTCTTGTCATGTTATGCCTCTTAAGACTCTGTCATGTCATATCATGCCTCTTTAAACTCTGTCATGTCACGCACTCATGTCATGTTATGCCTGTTTAGACTCTGTCATGTACGCACTCATGTCACGATATGCCTTTTTAGACTCTGTCATGCCATGTCATGCCTCTTTAGACTCTGTCATGCCACGCACTCATGTCATAAATGCCTCTTTAGACTCTCGTAGTCATGCCTTTGTCAAGTAAACCGATTCATGACTAAAAGCTTAGGCTCCTCAGGTACAAAGCATTTGATTAATTAAGGGGTCTGGATCTACTGAACTGACCATTCTGAACAAGCCCACTCAGTGTGCCTTTTTTTAACCTGCAAACCTTAATCATCATTAGTACTAGGGTAGGCCAGAACCATATATATACCTCGTATATGACCGTATGTTTGGTGATTTCCCTGCCAAAAATACCATAGTACACCGTATATATATGGTTCTGGCCAAACCTATTATTTATACTGGGCCCATATTTTGTACAAAGGGCCCGCTTGCTTGCATGTTGTGACACACACACACGCGCACACACACACACGCGCACGCACACACATACATACACAAGCACACACACACTCACACACAAGCACACACACACACACATATCCAAACACATACAGGTGGGGCAGCTGTCGGATTCGCACCTGCTTATTTTAAACAAGTTCAATGTCGTGGCCCACCATTCCCTCGTAAGTAAAGAGACACACATGCACATGCATGCGCGCGCACACACACACACACACACACAGACACACACACACACACACACATGCACACGCATGCACACACGCACACACGCATACAAAAACACATTTACACACACACATTTACACACGCACGTCCACACATGCACACCCACATACGTATCTGCCTCAAACCTTCCTTTTACCACTATGATGTGTACATTGCCAACATCCTGTCTGCGTAGATATCTTGGTTTTGTGAAGACTCCAACGTTAGCGCCCTCCCTAATCATAGTGCCCCCTTTGGTTTTATGCTGTTATCTGTGTGGGTTCTGTTTTGTTTGCATCGTAATATGGTGGCGAATTATTTTTCAAAGATGGAGACTCAAGGAAAACCGCAGATAGAAAACAGGAGTGATTTGAGTGATATCACTCTGCTTCAATTCAAGAACTGGTGTTTTATGTGTTGCACACTGAATTAAGTGATATCCTCCTTTTCTGTGGTGAAGGAGATTTGTGGTACCCACTGGTGTTTAGGTGTTGCACATTGAACTCAGCAGTTGCCTGCCATTCATACGTAGAGAGTGTGTACACTAGCAGCGTGCCATTCATACGTAGAGAGTGTGTACACTAGCAGCATGCCATTCATACGTAGAGAGTGTGTACACTAGCAGCATACTGCATACTTTTTCATTGAAGGCTCAGTACGATGCACTTTATCGTTGTGCCGTAGATAGTGACCAAGGCTTTTGAAAGTCAGTACGACCCACTAGTGGGTTTTTCACTTATTTGGCCCCCTTGCCGTCAGCCTTTGTGATCTTAGATCAAGGGCTAGTACGGATTATCTTGTCGTTGTGCCGCAGGTGGTGACCAAGGCTTTTGAAAGTCAGTACGACCCACTGAATGCAAAAGACCTAGGGGCAACATGGCTGGTGCTAAAGGTGAGGCAAAACAACACGTTTGTACCCCAGGTGGGATGTTGTGTGTCTTTGCATCCATTGGGTGGTGCAGAACAAAAAACAGCATCCTTTCCTAATCCATGCCGGTAGTGTTCACACTATCTGCGCTCCTTTTATTTGTCTTTTTATCCTTGAAGGTGAGGTCTGACAGGGTTTGAGGAGAGGGCCTGATGAGTAGGGTTAGCCAGAACCGTACATATGCACCATATTGACCGTATAGTTGGTCATTTCCCTGCCAAAAATACCGTATACACACTGTATATATATGTAGGGTTGGCCAAAACCGTATATATACACCGTATATGACCGTATATTTGGTGATGTCCCTGCCAAAAATACCGTATATATACCGTATATATATGGTTTTGGCCAACCCTACTGACGAGGTCAAGGCAAGGTGAGAATTATTGATAAAAGCCAGGGAGTGGTTGTTTTGCTACCTGCATAGCTTTCTTTTTTTGTATACACAGCCTGCAACATTTTGTATACACAGCCTGCAACATTTTTGAATACACAGCCTGCAACATTTTGTATACACAGCCTGCAACATTTTGTATACACAGCCTGCAACATTTTGTATACACAGCCTGCAACATTTTGTATACACAGCCTGCAACATTTTGTATATATAGCCTGCAACATTTTGTATACACATCCTGCAACATTGTGTATACACAGCCTGTAACATTATAGCCAAAACACACACAAACAAGGGGGGCATGGCTGGTGCTGAAAGTGAGGCTGAATGGGATTGAGGTGACGTGAGACTTATTGATAAAGTCAGCTGATTTGGAATTTAAGCGTAGGTACAGACAAGGGGGGGGGTGTACATGGCTGGTGCTGCATGTGAGGGCTGAATGGGATTGAGGTGACGTGAGACTTATTGATAAAGTCAGCTGATTTGGAATTCAAGCGTAGGTACAGACAAGGGGGAGGGGGGGGGCATGGCTGGTGCTGAAATTGAGGTGCAGTAGACGTATTGATAAAGTTAGCTGATTTGGAATTCAAGCTTGACAAAGGAGGGGGAGGACGGGGGGGGAGCGTGGCTGGTGCTGAAATTGAGGTGCAGTAGACGTAATGACTTGGTTGGCTGATTCGGAAATTGGAAGCGTGGGTTCAGGCAAAGGAGGGTGGGGCATGGCTGGTGCCGAAGGCAAGTCTTTTTAAAGAGGTGAAGGTGACAAGAGACCTGTTGACAAAGGCAAGGGAGGAGGATCTGTTATCCAAGCCAGACTACATATGTCCGGGGGCCAACATGGCCGGTGCTGAAGTCTAGTTTATGCTTAGGTTGTGAAGGTGACAAGAGACCTGTTGACAAAGGCAAGGGAGGAGGATCTGTTATCCAAGCCAGACTACATACGGCCGGGGATCAACATGGCCGGTGCTGAAGTCTAGTTTATGCTTAAGTTGTGAAGGGAGGGTGTGGGTGTGTATACGTCTAATAATTCATTGTTTAACACCACCGGTGACACAGAATATGCTGGCTAGGCAGGCGGGGAGTCCGTCATCCAAACCAGACTAAAGACAAATGGGGGACGTCGTGGCCGGTGCTGAATGTGCGATTTGAAGATGTGGTGACCTGGGACTTGTTGAAAAGGCTGCAATTCAAGTGTATCCACTCCTTCTCTCTTTGTGTGTGCTGCAAAGCCTGCAATTCAAATGTATTCACTCCTTCTTTTACTTTGTGTGTGCTGCAAAGCCTGCAATTCAACTGTATCCACTCCTTTTTTCTACGTGTGTGCTGCAAAGGCTGCATTTCAAATGTATCCACTCCTACTTTCTATGTGTGTGCTGCAAAGGCTGCATTTCAACTGTATTCACTTTTTCTTTCTACGTGTGTGTGCTGCCAAGGCTGCAATATATTGTATTCACTCCTTTCTACGTGTGTGCTGCAAAGCCTGCAATTCAACTGTTTTCATCCTATTTTCTACGTGTGCTTTGCAAATGCTGCATTTTAACTGTACTCACTCCTACTTTATGTTTGTGCTCTGCAAAGCCTGCATTTCAACTGTATCCACTCCTTCTTTCTATGTGTGTGCTGCAAAGCCTGCAATTCAACTGTGTTCATCCTATTTTCTACGTGTGCTCTGCAAAGGCTGCATTTCCACTGAATTCACTCCTACTTTTTACGTGTGTGTGCTGCAAAGCCCGCAATTCAACTGTATACACTCATACTTTTTGTTTGTGTGTGCTGCAACGGCTGCAATTCAATTGTTTTCATCCTATTTTCTACGTGTGCTCTGCAAAGGCTGCAATTCAACTGTATACACTCCTACTTTTTACGTGTGTGTGCTGCCAAGGCTGCAATTTATTGTATCCACTCCTTCTTCCTATGTGTTTGCTGCAAAGGCTGCAATTCGACTGTATTCATTTTTTCTTTCTTTGTGCGTGCTGCAAAGCCTGCAATTTCACTGCATACACTCCTTCTTCCCTACATGCAGAGTACAAAGCAAAGGCTGTTTGTTGAATGTATCCACTCCTTCTTCCCACGTGTGTGCTGCTAATGCTGTGATTGAAATGTACACTCCTTCTTCCCTACATGCAGAGTAAAAAACAAAGGCTTTTTGTTGAATGTATCCACTGCTTCTTCCTACGTGTGTGCTGCAAATGCTGTGATTAAAATGTACACTCCTTCTTCCCTACATGCAGAGTACAAAGCAAAGGCTGTAATTTGAATGTATCCACTATTTCTACGCACGGGGTATGCTCCTAGTCATACCACACACCCTAGATCTCACACAAACGAGGTAGTTCCAATTCTTAGTATCTTCCACACCTCATCATTAAGACGCCCCCTGTGGCACTGCCCATTCCTTGCAGTGCTCTGCAGTAACCTCGAAATGCTTGCCCACAAAACACGATGCGTGAGTCAGAATGCTCAACATTAAACCTAGTGTGATTTTGACTTAACCATTAATTGTTCTCACTCTTAATGCCGACACACGCTGGGTGTGCTCATCTTTTAATTCCTTCTCCCTACATGCAGGATACGCTGCGAAAGTTGTCATTTAATTTTGCCAACTCTTGACGCCTAGTGTGGTTGTGACTCCACCATCTATTAATTCCTTCTCCCTACATGCAGGATATGCTGCGAAAGTTGTCATTCAACTGTACTCACTCTTAATCCCACACGCTGGGTGTGCTCTTAACGTAATTGTGACTGTCACTCAAAAATCTTGTGACTGGCGCTCATCTCAACAATCTCGTGACTGGCACTCATCTCAACAGTCTCGTGACTAACACTCATCTCGTGACTGTCAATTAACAATCTTTTTGTTCTTTTTTTAATTTATCAGGGTATGCTCCAAGGCAGACGTGGTGGGGGTCTTGCGTTCTATAACTCCGGGGAGTTCAGTGGGCGCAGTCAACCCCACAAGCATCTACAGGTGTGCTCAAACACTCAGGCTTGTTGGGGTTGATGGGGAATGGTGTGTGCGCACTGCTTTGAGTTCAGTGGGCGCAGTCATCCCCACAAGCATCTACAGGTGTGCTCAAACACTCAGGCTTGTTGGGGTTGATGGGGAATGGTGTGTGCGCACTGATTTGAGTTCAGTGGGCGCAGTCATCTTCACAAGCATCTACAGGTGTGCTCAAACACTCAGGCTTGTTGGGGGTTGATGGGGAATGGTGTGTGCGCACTGCTTTGAGTTCAGTGGGCGCAGTCATCTTCACAAGCATCTACAGGTGTGCTCAAACACTCAGGCTTGTTGGGATTGATGGGGAATGGTGTGTGCGCACTGCTTTGAGTTCAGAGGGCGCAGTCATCTTCACAAGCATCTACAGGTGTGCTCTGCTGGGTTTATTAGGAATTGTGTGTGCTCTGCTGGGCTGATCAGGAATGGTGTGTATCTGCCAAGTTAATTAGAAATGGTGTGTGCGCGTTGCTTTGAGTTCAGAGGGTGCAATCTTCCCCACAAGCATTAACTGGTGTCCTCCACACTCACACTTGCTGGGTTGATGAGGGATGGTGTGTGCACATTGCTTGATTTCACCATGGTTGTCTTTTTATGTGTGTGAGAGGACTGGTCAGCTTAAAGGATGAGTGTGCTTTCATTTTGGAAGGAATGCTCAGATCTAGCTCTTTTGAATGTTCATAGTGCACACATCCGTCTTTGTTGCTAGATATTTCCTTTAAGGTTGATTAAGATTCCACAGGTTCCACAGGACCACAGTGTTTTAATTAAATTAGAATTCCTGCTCGTTCCATTTGTGGAGGCGGGGGGGGGGATCTGCCCTAAGTAGCTTCTAAGGTTAATTTACTTATTTGCATTCTCCTGTATTGCCGGTGTGCTGTGCTATGGCCTGTGACTTGGCCATAACACACTATGGACGTGCCATATTAGAAGTTGTATTGGAAATAAATTGTACCTGCCAAGAACACGTATGCATGGCCGACCTCAAGGTGTGGCCGTACATGTTGGACTAACAACACACACACACACGCACACACACACACACACACACGCACGCACACACACACGAAGTTTGAGATCCATTCAAAACGCCGTGTGTCAGGTTGTGTCGTTGCCGTTTGTGGATCCGTCGCTCCATGACAACCGGTACCAATGACGACGGCAGGTCCACATGTGTTAAGCGTTGAACAAGAGGATGAGAGATTTGATACTCCTACGCTACGCCTTGCTTGCAGGTCGCCCCTCTGCTGCCTTTTGGATCCGTTGCTTGAAAATCGGGATCAGGAACGACGGTATCAATGAAGAGCCACCATCCTTTGGGGAGCATACAAAAGTAAGATGAGAAGGTGGTTGAAATTCACCATTCCATGTCCGCAGGTCGTTCCTCTACCGTTTGTGGAGCCATCGCTAGAAGAGCGGTACCAACAACAGAGCCACCAGCAACTGCAGCAGCAGTTGGTAGAGGAGCATGCCCACACAGGGGGTGGGAGGGTGCAGCAGCAGCAGCAGCAGCAGCAGCAATTGGAAAAAGAGCACCTGCTCCAGACGGTGGGTTGCTGTGTGTGTGTTTGCTGTGTGTGTGTTTGTGTGTGTTTGCTGTGTGTGTGTGTGTGTGTGTGTGTGTGTGTGTGTGTGTGTGTGTGTGTGTAAAAGAGCACCTGCACCAGACAGTGGGTTGTGAGGGGTGTGATATATTTGTTTGCACGAGCAACAAGAGCAACAAAGGCATTAAAATTTGTATGGCTGGGGCATTAAAAGCAGGGGCATTAAAATTTGTATGGCAGGGGCATTAAAAGCAGGGGCATTAAAATTTGTCAGCAGGGGCATTAAAATTAGAAGGGAAGGAGCACCAGCTCCCAAACATGCACGGCTGCAAAATATCCGTGAAACAAAACTATGCAGGCAGTTGAAAAAAACCTGTCCCCTGTCCCCTGTCCAGGAAATGTTGGCATGCTTAAGTGGATGTGGAAATGAGCAGTGGGTATCAAAGTTATGGAAAGTATATGGAAAGTATATGGAAATGAGTAGGGTTGGCCAGAACCGTATATATACACCGTACATGACCGTATATTCGGTGATTTCCCTGCCAAATTTATTGTATATATACTGTATACATATGGTTCTGGCCAACCCTTAGAAACGAGGAGTGGGTATCAAAGTATGAAGTCGAGGTGCGGTGCTGCTGCCTCATTGCAGCAGCGAATTTGCATGAGTGCTTACGCACTTACGTGTAGGGTTGGCTAGAAGCATATACATTCGTTGTATATACAGTGTTTTTGAGTACTCACGCACCTATGTGACAAGGTTGGCCAGAACCATATACATACGGTGTATACACACAGTGTTTTTGATTACTCACGCACCTATGTGTAGGGTTGGCCAGAACCATATACATACGGTGTATACACAGTGTTTTTGAGTACTCACGCACCTATGTGTAGGGTGGCCAGAACCATATGCATACGGTGTATATGCAGTGTATATACATTTATACAGTGTTTTGGGCAGGGAATTCACCAAATATACGGTGTATATATACGGCTATGGCCAACCCCACCTATGTGTATGCAGGTGCCCATGTGAGCACGCTCATACTGACACAGCTGCACACACACACTCTTGTAGATGAGGCCTGATCTACACAGCTTTACTCGCACAAACTTGTACAAGAGGCCTGATCTACTCAGCTGTATACGCACACTCTTGTACAAGAGGCATGATCTACACAGCTGTACACGCACACTCTCGTACAAGAGGCCTGATCTACACAGCTGTACACGCACACTCTCGTACAAGAGGCCTGATCTACACAGCTGTACTCGCACACTCTTGT
>Ga0307968_1001139_pt1 | contig 21238 bp, 17 predicted proteins | sample OrgLakmetagen650_FD_201834 | JGI IMG/M metagenome (GOLD analysis project Ga0307968, IMG submission 201834) | Saline water microbial communities from Organic Lake, Antarctica - #650 | ecosystem: Environmental > Aquatic > Non-marine Saline and Alkaline > Saline | place: Antarctica: Organic Lake...
CAACTAGTGGTACGCACGCCCTGCAGGCAGTGTCATTAATAGCCGTGCATTTCTAATTAGTTCCAGCCCAAGCCAACATTATGCCTAGCACTATCCAACTAGTGGTACGCACGCCCTGCAGGCAGTGCCATTAATAGCCGTGCATTTCTAATTAGTTCCAGCCCAAGCCAGCATTATGCCTAGCACTATCCAACTAGTGGTACGCACGCCCTGCAGGCAGTGCCATTGATAGCCGTGCATTTCTAATTAGTTCCAGCCCAAGCCAACATTATGCCTAGCACTATCCAACTAGTGGTACGCACGCCCTGCAGGCAGTGTCATTAACAGCCGTGCATTTCTAATTAGTTCCAGCCCAAGCCAACATTATGCCTAGCACTATCCAACTTGTGGTACGCACGCTCTGCAGGCAGTGCCATTAATAGCCGTGCATTTCTAATTAGTTCCAGCCCAAGCCAGCATTATGCCTAGCACTATCCAACTAGTGGTACGCACGCCCTGCAGGAAATGTCATCAGCCATTGGCCATGCATTTTATAAGTAGGCAGTTCAAGCCCAAGCAAGATTCATGTCTAGCACCATCTGCCTAGTCATGCACATGCCTTGCAAGCAGTGTTGTTAGTCAGCATTTCTGAAACAGTTATCGACTGGGTTAGCATCGTAGCTTGTGCCACCCTAACTAGTGGTAGTAGAAAAGGCTGCTGGCCTTAGCGTGGCAGTGGCCACACCATGCAGACTTGCTTTTAGCAAACAGCTTGCTTACGTACACATTCACATACACGTGCACATGCATATATACATGCACACATAAGACTTACGCACACACACACACACACACACATGCAACTACGCATACAAGCAGCAGCAAGCTCTGTTAAACCTGCGGTACTTATTTAAGCAGATGTATGATGCAGAGATACAATGCCACCACTTGTAGACATAGGTCATGCCATTGCATCTCCTGCATCTCCTGCCACCACATTGTACCACGTATAACATACGTGGTACAATTTAAGCAGGAGCAGCACAAAAATTTATACTCATTACATGTCATGGCAACATTAATTCCATACGTTAGTGCGTACTGTTTTTCGACACAAAAGAAAAAACTGATTCAAATTATGTGCAGGTTTGCACGGGAAAAAACCGGTACAGCAAGATTCACTTTGTTTATGTTACATTCACTGCTTAGACAGGCCATTGTCATGACATGCATTGTTCACATATTAAAGAAAGCTCACTTTGTCACTATTTTGCGAAGCATTGCTAACGAGTAGAGCACATGCGGCAACATACAGCATTAGTAAGTTCACCCAAAAATTACAGCAAGACACAAACCTTCCAGGTGCTGAAAAAAACGCACAGCCATGTTGCAATGAGCGATCCGTACACCATGCCGCTCATTGATTTTGCTGTGGCAGCCTGTGTGCAGAAATTAAAAAGTCGAAGTTTGAGACAATAGTCTAAAAGTTGTTAACAGGAAAATTGCGTTCACAGCTACTTGTAATGTTGGCCATAGAAACAGAAAAGAGAGGGTCAATACATGAACTTTATTCAAGGAGAGCTGCAATGCACTCTGATCCATTTGGAATTCAGTGCTGGGTTCCTAGCGCACCACAGCTGGTCAGTTCTACCTGTTCAGTTGCTGACAAGTAAACCTGCCACAGGACCGCTTTTCTGTAACAAAGGGTTGCCAGGACCATACATATACATAGGGTTGGCCAGAACCGTATATATACACCGTATATGACCGTATATTTGGTGATTTCCCTGCCAAAATTACCGTATGTAAACCATATATATATGGTTCTGGCCAACCCTACATATACACGGTGTATACACGGTATTGTTGGCGCAGAAATCACCAAATATACGGTCATATATGGCGTATGTACACGGTAATGGCCAACCCTATCGCTGTAGAATTTGCTTGTGTCTTAAAAAGGCAGACGGCCAGGTTTGAGGACCAGCAGTGCTCTCTTAGCGCTAATGACGTTGGTGCATACTCACATTGATATGCATTTAAAGATTTGATTTAAACAGCGCAGGACTCACGTGTAGGTCTTCTGTGCTTCCCCTTTGCTGAATTGTGTCATAAAAAAAAGTAGATGCAGGGTCCGTGGTGTTTTGGCCTTGAAACCGGGACCAGGGCAAGGGGTTGCTCATGCTGGCAAGGAGGAAAATTAGGCTCCAAGCCAAGATGACTGCATCCATAAGTAAACTGGACAAGCTTCAGTAGAAATGTGGGTCAGGCTCCACACACAAGAGATTGCATGCAAAGTGATTTGTGCAGGCTCTAATCCATACCAGCTTTTCAGTAAGATCCGAGCGGCTGAAACCCTAAAGGCACGGCTCTTCATTGCTTGAGTGACGCAGATCGTATAAAACCCTTTAATATTATCCATGCAAGCAGTGATTGCACACACGCGTTGTCTTAATTGTTCTTGTTCTAATTCTATGTTCAACGAAGGTGAATACGACAGTGGGCCAAGTGGCGTGCAAAACTACTTGCAAAGAGTATGTTGCTTGACAAATCAAGAGAAAAAGGCAGGCCGTGGCATCAAACAAGCAAGATGTAAACGTCAGGCGTCAAATGATCAGCAGCTTCTGAAGAAGGCTGTATGCACTGGCTGGGAGACACAAGCACCCGACAGTGAACCAGCAGCCTCTTAAAGCCGTTTTTGCAATGCATGCTTAAGCATGCCTAAGTTATCCACCAATAACCACTGACCTGTGTATCCAGCGAGCCCAACGAAGCCTGCGAATACTGCACCCAGGCCAGATCCTCTGAAGCGTTGGTTTATCCCGCCCTGCAAGACAGATTCATTATTCATTGTTCATGCAACAAAGTCATTTAAATGAAAATGACAGTGTATACGAAGCTGCTTTGCATCAGAGCTTGTACTTGGCTGGCATTTATGAAGTGAGGGGGGCTGCATTTATTTGGCGAAGAATGTGCACGCAAAAAGTAGTGCGTGAGGGAAAGGAAAATGAACGTGCTCTTCTCTTACCATACTATCTATCTCTCCTTTTTTCCAGTGCCTTCCCATCGCCAGCTCAAGCAGCAGGATGGGGCTCCCAATGAGTGCCATGCATAAGATATCTGCATGTATAATGTTTTTAATAGAGCAAGCAGTAGTCTGTCATTCCGTCCCTCAAGCAGGAACGTAGCTCCTGAGGAGTGTCATGCACAAAACATCTGCACGTAAAGAAACAAATTAACATAGGACGTTGCTTGAGGTTAGAGAGCATGTAAATATCCTTGAAGCATCAGCAAGCCGGCAATAGAGCAGGTGTCTCATAGCATCAGGAAAACTTCCGTAGCCTATATGTGTGTGGGAGCCGTGAAATGCCTACAATAATGTCTCATTCACACTCTTTGGGCATCTTATTGCAGAATTGGGCATGTAGTATGTATGTGCGTGCTTTGGTGGATCGTGGGAAGAGGAGGAAGAGGAGGGGCGGAAAGGAAGCTGGGAGGAAGTTAACGAGCCGGCCGTCAATTGTGATTCGTTCTCAGGCCTCACTCACATGGAAGGAGAAACACACCCCCATACTTGAAGCAGAGAGGAGGAAACCTCCAGCTGCACCATCATCACGTGAGGCGTCGCAGGCATGCAGCGGGCAAACGAGTTTAGGGTTCTCCGTACCTCGAGAGTCACGCTGCAACTTAGTAAGAAGAAACTTATGTACCAGCGAGGGTGCTGTAACTTACATGTTTCCCACTCCAATCACTGCTCCTGAGGCAGTGAGAAGGAACTTGAGTCTCGTCCCCCATTGTTCTCTCGACATTCCACCCTGTATTAGGAAAAATATTTAATTCAAAATAAAGTTTTTGCTTGGGCGATTCGCCCGGGTACCAAAGAAGGCATGCCTATGTTACAAAAGCAACATACCTTAATTTTATGTATATCTTCGGCAGTCACGATCGATGTGTAAAAGTTTATCATCCTTCCGAGCTGCAGTAAAGGATACGAAATTAATAACACAAAATGGTTAACGACAGTGGTAGTATTAATTGATCATAGAACTAGGTGCTGCAACAAAAAAAATCCAAAGGGGGCCAGGAGGGTTGCGGCTTGGCCTGAAGCCGGCGGCTCTGTATGCGTGTTCAACTATAGTACTGATGAAAAGGGCATTTGACAGAGCGCATGCAAACACGTTTCTGAAATACCAGTGTTGTGCCAATCAGCTTATGCTGGGCAGCCGGTGATTTGATCTGGCATGTATATGGTAATCTACACCCAAAGGTATCTAGATAAAGTATTGGGTGCCTTCTAACAAACGTGCTTGCTGGAACTCAATGTCCCTGATTGGAAAAAGTGGACCTTCAAAGATGGGAGTTATATAACAAACAGAGAAATTGGATCACAGTCATTTTGGGCTGGAGTGTGTCACCCTCAATCCAACAAAATCACCTGGAAAATCCTGGAGGCACAAGCATCAACAAAACTATCAACAGAGCCGAGCTAGCAGGAATTGTTGCTGCTTTGAAATATGAACACACCCTATTGGGACAGACAGCGCTGGTGCACTAAAGTAAATAAGAAATAGCCACCTTAGCCCCCAGCGTATGAAACGGCATAAACATTTTAAGTTCCTAGAAACCATTGTACACCACGTCCAGCAATCTAAAGACGCCATCCATCTCTACAAGCTCATGCTGGCATATTAGGGAACGAGTGCTCTGATGCCATAGCAAAATACTCTGTGGAAAATCAAATTGGCCATGATATCCACATTAACACCGACGCCCATCCCCACTCATCCATTTTTTGGCCGGCAAGGGTGGAAGACCCTCCCCAACATTTGCCTACCAGATACTCTTAGCACCTGCCAACCAGGGCCTCCAGCAGAAAGGTTCTCCATTAGTTTAGATCTTGAGCAAAAGCACGCATGCACGTCCAACACAACCTAGGTCCTAAATCAAAAAAGGCTCCAAACCATCTGTCCACGAAATGCTATACAGAGTACAAATTACCAGGAAATGATCAAGCAAGGAGGACAATGTCGAGAAAGGATAAGAAGCTCATTTTGAGGAAATGCAAGCGTCAGCTCTGGAGAAAAGAATTGTGATGCTCTGCCACACAAATTTGATATACGACCAAAAGTGCGCCGTTCAGTGCAACCATGTAGAAGGCGCACCAATCTGTCCCATCTGCCAAAAGCTAGACGGCACTTACCACATGCTGTCAGGCTGCCGCCGTCCCATTTTAAATCAAATGATTATTTAAAGAAGGGCTCCGCCTGCCCAAATTTCGACGCGGTCTTCTTCAGAGTTGCCTTGTTTTGTTTCGTCTTTTTTTGAGCTCTCGAGTTTTCTTCTGTTGCTGCTACCTTGGAAATGAGTTGTCTTTTTTTCTACTGAATCTGACCCTCCATGTTGGAAAATCAGAGATTGTATCCAACTATGTTTTCGCTAGCTATGTGGTGTTCGTTGCACATGGTGGCCTGCCTCTCTTCCATCTAAATCCCTCTGGTCCCATTGTTTTGGATGAGCTTTCAGTAGTTTTCCTTGCTGCTTAACATCAGAATCGTACGGGGGTCTGGCGCATGCCGGTCTGTTTCTCGTTACAATAAGAATGTCAGTTATTGTAACAGGAAGGAGGTCGAGCAGCATCAGTATTTGTCTGCGGGAAAGAAGTAGACACGTATATGACTAAGCACATCACGAGATGTTGCGGTGTGCGATGAGGCAGCACGCTGTTTTTCTACCGTTTCTCGGCACTGCACGTGTGCCTTGCTGGTCCGGCGGTGCTGCTGCTGCTGCCGCTGTGATGATCAGAGGTGTCTTCGTCTTCTTCTGTGGTTGTGTCTGCATCGTCGCTTGTGCTAGTGTCCTCTGACGTTGTGGTCTGAGGAGGTTGGGAGTCCCTGTGTGTTCAGTGAATGTGTGTTCAATTGATGCTCATGCGTAAAGGTGTGTTGTGTTGATGCGTGTTATGGAGGATAATGCGGCAAACACTCACTGAATTAGAGACTCCACGGTGCAGCGTAGATTGCTTATCATATGCTGCAAGTTCTTGGTCATTCTCTTTAACTTTTACAGTTGTTTCTTTCTGCGCTGTGTGCGTGTTTTCATCTTAGCGTCGGATTTTCTTCCTAGCTATTTTCTTTTTTTTGTGGCATTTTTAGGGTTTCGGACGGAAATCTCACACAATAACGTTTTCTGAGGGCACAGCTCAATTTTCTTTTTTTTTGTCCACGTTATGTCCTCCGGAAAGCGTGTTTCTGACACCCAGCAATCTGATCCGGGCAACATGTAATAGGGGGTTTGTTGGGTCCTGCTGGTTGTGTTGTTGCCGTTTGATCCGTTTACCTCTTATATTCACGAGTCGATGCTGACATGGGCCAGAAATGTGGGTTGCGTTGCGTTTTATTTTTGCCTTGTTTCCGCTACTGTTCCATATGCAGGTGTTGTCTTTCGGACGTCTTGTTTGAGTCCAGTGCGCGTTCTCATGTTCCCTTTTTTGCACAGGGAGATTGAGTTTGCCATGCTGGCGTTCGCGAACGCATTTGCTCGTGGCCCTGGTTTTGACTGGGCCACTGAGCATGTCAAGTTCCAACCCGAGAATGAAGCGTATGTCCTGGGTGTGGAGCGGGTGCCACGCCGGCCGTGTATTATCATATTCAGTGGGCCAGCACTCAGCCAGGTGTGACGCGTGTATTTCTCACAGTTTTCAGCATCAGTCTTCAGCATCGGTGTGTGTTTTTCTGACGCTTGCTCTGCTTTCTTGCGAGCTGTTGCTGAGTTTGCTGTGTGTGTTTTTGTTTTGTTTACGTTTGACAAGCTTTGGCTGGCATTTCACACGGCGGATGGGTGCGCTGCACAGGGCTGTCCTGTGTTTCTACAGTTCCTGCGTCAGCAAAGAGGTTTATGACGGCTCCCATCCTCGACCGTTACCAGTTTCAGGGTGGTTCTTTCCAGGGCCTGGATGAGCTGGCACTGATGGCGTGTGTCAGAAGTGGGAATTATTGTTCCTTTGGAGGTTGCTTGCTTGGCCATGGGATGATGTCAAGGATGGTGGATGTGGTGAACTGGGCTTCGATCATATCACAAAGGAAGGTTTCCACCCCAAACTCGGCCAGTACTCACATAATAAATCCCAGGGAAAGTCACATGATTCGTCCATGCCACTGAAAGAAAAGAAAAGGAAAGAAAAACTACGCAGGCAGCAAAACACTCCCTGCATCAATTAAGAAAAGAAAGACACATTGGCCTGAAGTGCCGTGAGTCTCCCCACCAAAGGAAAAAGGAAACTATTGGGGAACTGGAGGGTGGCTGGCAAGAACTCCCTGCTCCAGACCGAGACCTTAAGAGCAACTAAGCCTCGTGCGTGTCTCGTTGTAGTTAGTTTGTGCGCATAATGCACAGAGTGAGCATGCAATTAAGGGCAGTTTTGTGGGCCCTCTGTGAGTCAAGGTCGAGCTCTTTTAAATGATGCAAAGTGTTCAAGGTACATATTGATCCTCCCACACCAAGAAGGATGGTGTGGAGTGTAACTTTTTTGGCTTTTAAGCGTGTGCATAAACTCTCGTGCTGTTCGTTAGAGGCCTCCAGCTGGTGTCCAGGCCTAGTGTCTTCACAATACCACAATTCTATGAGGTGTATTTCCCTCTTATTAGCGTTAAGTTCGTGAGCTCTGCGCACTTGTCCATGAGATCTAGCATGCTGCACTTGTTGCAAGTGGGGAGTGGATGGTGGTTTAGATTTAGTCGGTATGGGAGTAACTAAAATAGCATCAGGGCGACTGGAAGTAAGCCTGTCTCTGACAGATAAACGAGCATCAAAAAGCCAAATGGGTAAAGTCCTTTTACTAGCGTGCTCAGGAATTTGAAGGTTATGTTGGGCAAAACGGTCAGTGCTGCCAGCATCCATATGAACTATACAACCTGCCAATGAGCTTTTGCTGATGGCTTTCATGATGAGTCTGCAGGCAACATATGGCGTTTATTAGTGATCATGCCAGAGATGATATTGTGTTGAACTGATTTAGCATGACATTTCAACAGCGACATTTATCCTCCGGCGTGCCTTTTGTGATGAACTGGCAATGCTTCCTTCAAGACTTTTTGTGTTCAGACCAAGAAACATTTTCTGCTGGTTCTTATATCACACTTTGGCTTCCTTTTGGCTTTCAACATTTCGCCTTATTTCTTCCCCAAACTTTCCTTTTCTCTCTCTCTCTGTCTCTCTCTCTCTCTCTCTCTCTCTCTCTCTCTCTCTCTCTCTCTCTCTCTCTCTCTCTCTCGTTTCTCTTAGGCGCTTACCCTTTTGTTTAACTAGGTGTGGCTACAGGCTTTTTCAAGCTTCCTCTCAGATCCCCTGAGGCACATATAGCGATGTAGTCTCACCTTTATAATGCAGCCTAGCAGTCTCACTTTTTGACTGATGGCCTAATCTGTAATAACCTCTATTTCTGCTGTTGCACGGGTCTGTACATTTGCACAGCCAGCCTTTCACTGCTGCTTGTGTATCCATATGCCACACTTCCTCAAACATAGCGATACCCTGCACGCCATCGGCCTAGGAGCAATAGGTAGTGCTTGCAGCAACCATGCAATCATCCACTCTACTCCCTCAGGGTAACCAGTATAAATTCTACAATGATCATGGAAAAACAAAGCTTACACGCCATTGGATTCTCAGCAAAAACCATCTATACAGATGCGATATTGAATGCGACCCCCAAGAAATATAAGCGACATTCCATGTGCCTGTGCCTCCTAGCCACCTGGCCCAAGTTGAACAGCCCTTCCCTTCCTCTTTGTATTTAACAATGTTGTGTGGCCCTAGGGCACCTAAGTAACCCCCTCCCTTAATGTCACCACTACCAGCGGAGTCAGGTCATTTCTTTACAATGTTGTGTGGCCCTGCAGTCTTTGGGTGGTGCAGAGGACAAAACAACATCCTCTCGTTTTTCTTCCTATTCAATAACAAACACGTCTACACTGTCGCCGTTTTCCCCTTTGTTATTACAAGAAGGAATCACAAAGCCATTAGTACGTGGATGTCATGCCCAATCGTTGGTTATCAGTAGATGTGCCGAGTCTTATACAATGCAGTGACCGTAATTTGATCTGACATGGAAGCCACACAATCCGTCTATGTCACTAATACAGCAGTCTATGTCACTGATACAGCAGTCTATGTCACTGATACAGCAGTCTATGTCACTGATGCAGCAATACATTCATTCTTCACCATTATCTAATGATACCATAAGCTTTACTATGATTGCTGCCTGCCAGTCAAATATACGTATGCTAGTTACAGTTGAGAGAGACATATCAGCACACGGCTGCTGTCTCGTATGCCAGATACGGTAGATAGGCAGACATATCAGCACACGGCTGCTGTCTTGTATGCCAGTTACGGTAGACAGACAGACATATCAGCACACGGCAGATGTCAGTGGTTGCCGCCGCCGCTGCTGCTGCTGCTACTGTCCCCCTCCCTCATTCCCCCTGGCAGTATTTGGCATGCTGGGGGCCATAAACGCAGTGACCTGCGTGAAAAAAATCGTCACGTGATGGCATGCTGGAGACAATGACCAAAGTGAACTAAGCGCGCATTACATATTTCACAGCATGCTGGCGACAATAAACAAAGTGACTCGGATGCACGCATAACATTATTCATAGCATGCTGGCGACAATGAGCAAACCCTGCAAGCATGCATAACATATTTCACAGCATGCTGGGGCCGTAAGAAAGTGACCTGCATGCACGCGAAACTATTTTCACAGCATGCTGGCGACAATGAGCAAACCCTGCCTGCATGTATGACATATTTCACAGCATGCTGGGGCCGTTAAAAAAGTGACCTGCATGCACGTGAAACTATTTTCACAGCATGCTGGCCCTGCATGCACGTGAAACTATTTTCACAGCATGCTGGCCCTGCATGCACGCATGCAATCAAGGAAGCATGCAACAGTGTGAATTGCTTGATTTAGCCGAGGTGCCTCAAACGTTGAAAGACTTACAGCCGTGCTTCAACCGCATTTCAGCTGAGCTAGGAAATTTCTGACAAACTGATGTTGAATGATGCAAATGATCTACGTGAGGCACATCCCACTTCAAGTACAGAGAATGCACGCCCATTGGTGTATTAAAACTAAAGAATATCTGTAATTGGACTCAGACTAGCAGTTCATGCCTGACCGTCGCAATTTTTGGCTGATGGCTTTATCAGTTACAACTGTAAGTAAATTCAGACCCGCAACTCAGGAAGCGCATGCATTCCATATAAGCCATGAGCAACAGCCCTGCTTTACCTCTCTCTTTTTTAGGCTTGGTCTGCATGGCAGGTTTAATAGCAGAGGGGGCTAACTGAAGAAATGCCTGAAAATGGAGCTTGCCCGTTGGGGGGCATATTAGCCAAAGAGCGTATTACAACTTGCCCATTTTGGGCCTCAGTTAGACCCCTCTGGTATAATAGACATCTCGAACAAATGCAGAATTAAACGCTCACGCTGGTGTAAACCAGCGTGCTGCATGGTTATATTTTACTAGCGCTGCTCAGCGTAGCCCCACCTCCGTAATGGACCCATATCTGTAGGGCTGACCGTAACCACACATACACAGCATATGCACATCCCTGTTGGGCAGGAAGTCTCCAAATACACGGCATATGCACATCCATGTTGGGCAGGAAGTCTCCAAATACACGGCATACGCGTACATGCGTACGCTTCTGACCACCTACAACTGCACATCTGCTCGTGCTGTATCGCTCATTTCTAGCAAACGTGCTTCTGGATTTTCCGTGGTGTGTTCACGTTGCCATTGGGCATTTGTTTGTGCTTTGCCTCTCACCTTCTGCAAGTGTGCTTCTGAATTGTTGTTCACGTTCTCATGGAAGTTACCATTTGGCAGTTGTTAGTCAGGATAGCCATTGCCCACCCAAAAAAGGAGGAATTCAGGGATCCTATATTCTCTAATGCCCGACTTGCACAAGGAGGAATTCATGCCCCTTTCCTGCTGCACTGCACATCTGAGGTCACCAAATGGTTTTTATACATAAATATAACTCTTCTGCATAATAATAATGAGTTTGAGGTCAAGGGTGAGAGTGGGGGGCTGGATTTGTGCCATTTCCCTGCCAGAAAGGTGGTATGGGGTGTAGAAATGCAGGTTTTGGTCCGAATTTCACCATTCTTTTGTCTTAAGATAGGTTTAGGGTCAAACCATACCCATTAAAGCAAAAACAAAGGGGGGTGAAAATTTGCCCCTAAAGGACTTAAGCCCTGGTTACACTAGGATTTTTTCGCTAAAATATGAAATAATTTACTTTAGTGAAAACTTTTTCGTTTTTGGGCAGAAAAATGTTCGGCTACACAGTGCCCCAAAATCTTTTCCCCCGACTACCCAACAAATTTTCGAGGTTGGAAAAAGAGCGTTCTTCGATTAAATTTTTCACTTGGGCCAACTTCCCAACTTTCTCAGGGATCCCTGACGGTGTGTTTTGACCTCCTAACACCCCCTGATCATAAATTCGGGTTTAATCTGACTGTTTTCATTGTTATTTCATTAGCAATGAAAATGGCAAAGCGAAAGAAGGGGCTGGGGTTGCCGCCCCTTTCCTCACAGTCAAAGGTGCAGCAGCGGACGCAGAGAGGCAAGAGGAAGGCAGCAGGGAGGGTAGAGGAGGTGCAGGCTGCAGCCAGGGGACTCAGCATGTCAGACAATTTGGTGGAGGAGGCCGGACAGGCTGGCAGCCAGCCTTGTGCAAGCCATGTGCACATGAGTTCTGTGCAAGCTGTGTACGAGCTGTGCTATAAGCTGTGTGCACATGCGTGCTTGCATGCGTGTAAGCTGTGTTGCACGCTCGTGCAAGCAAATTTCCTCCCCCCACCTGCCGGATGCTCCAAAAATCTCTGGGTCTCTTGCCAGGCTGCCCCTGCCCTAAGCCATGGACCAGGGCAAGGCATGCTCCAAGCTGAGCAGGGCCGGGGTTGGGTGCGTTGCACGCCTCCAAGAGCAAGAAGACGGCTGGTACGTGGTGAGGGCCCACTCTGAGAAGGTCGACTGTTGCTGTGGCATGAACAGAAAATGTGGCATGGTGGCTAGCCATGCCATGAGAAGAGCTGGGCACAACATGGAGAGCTGTGGGAACACCCTCTGTGCTTGGGACCGAACGGAAATATAGTGAAAAATTTTCGCTAAAATAGTTTGGCTGAAATTCTTTTCACTGTGTGATTGCAAATCTTTTCTACCAAGTGAATCTTTTTTGGGCAAAAAATTTAGCAAAAAAATCCTAGAGTAACTGGGGCCTTAGTGTGTGGGCCTGTTCGCTGGGCAAAAGTGGTGCATTTCTGGAAAGCCCGGAAACACGCTTTCTGGCCATCACCTGAGTGTCGGGAACCCTTCAGTATGCCCCCAAGGCATACCCTGTCAAGTTTTCTGGTCTGGAATGCTGGGGCCGGGCCGTGGTGGGCAGCGACAGCTGAGATTTTCAAAAGCCATCAACTTTAGCTTGCACTAGCAACCTCCCACAATAGAAGCATAGACTCTCTTAGTATTATAAGAACATCCAAAATATTCAATGACAACTCACCTAGTGGCCTCACGGGTTCTCGGATTCATGCAGAGAGAAAAAGTCTGAAGCTTTTCAAAATTCCCCTGCCAAAAGGGGGGGTCCAAAACCGGACCTTCACCCCAGACCCCCGGACCTTCACCAAAATGTCCGCAATATTATTGCAGACACCCCTGGTAAGTTGCTGGCACGAGAGGGGAGCTTTTAGAAATCCCCTTTCTGGCAGGGATTTCCACCCTGCCCACCTGGGCGCCCCCCGGCACAAACTGAGTGTGCAGAGTTGCTCAATTAGGTCCAGCTTGAAGTCCTGCATACTCATAAGTGGGTAAGAGCTTTCACAGGGATGGCTCACCTGATTGTTAGGGCTGTGCCTCTCACCCCTCGCAAGTGTGCTTCTGAGTTGATGAAATAATGAAATAACACGTTGCCATTTGGCATTTGTTCGTGCTCTGCCCCTTACCTCTTGCAAGCGTGCTTCTGAATCTTTCTTGGCCGAGTTGCCGGTGCTGCTGCCCTCGCTGTCCCAAGCACCCCTGAGACAAAACAGTTGCAGATTATTTAGGAATGGCAACACGCAAATAAGCATGCATGCACGCACAGCTTAATCTTGGTCCAACACTTTGGCTAGGAGGAGCTGCTGTTCCACAGGTATTGTGTCCACAGGTATTGTGTCCACATAAGGCACATGTGTGTGGCAAAGAATCACAGGTATAGTGCTATATTTGGGACCTAAATCCCGCCAGAGCTCGACAGAACCAATTTTCCGACTTTGTTTTTCGCCAGGGAGCATAGTGCACAGTACCCTGCATGCCTTCCAAATCCGATGCCGAAAATCCTTCGGCACAAGTGAGTTTTGGCAGATATAGCGGCTGAAACGTAGCACAATATAGCGCTATACCCAGGCTTGTGCTCAGACGGTCAGACGGTACGGTACTAAGAGTACGGTACGGACCGTTTTTTACAAAAAGACGGCGTATTTCCGAATTTAGCGACCTTTTTTTACCAGAGGGGGTCGACGAAGGCCTGAAAAAAGCGTACTTTTGAAATGTGAATTGAGAATGGGCGCCCCAGCTGGCAACAATCAAGCTCAGTACCCAGAGGTAGGTGCTGATAGCACCTGAGCTTCAATGTTTCCAGCTAGGTTACACATGCCTAATTGCCCGCGGCGTGAACCCTATTTTTCACCATCATTCTCTCATATCTCACCACCCACTGACCTGATTTATGTCATTTTTATATGAATCATTTACATTTCAATAAATATCATTGCAACGAAAATGGGGCAAAACAGAGCAGTACTTGGCCAGATACCCCATTTTGGCTCAATTCCCTTAGAGAAAATCAGCAAAAGGGGTGCCAAAAAGGTGGAAAATCAACCTTCACCAATTATACTTTTCAAACCCTAGGATGATTTGGTATCATAAAGGAATTCCTCCTGTCTTGTTTTGGGATAAAAGGAGGCCCTGGTTGGGGCGTGGTGGCCTGTAATGTGGAAACTCAGTGCCAAAATTTGAATTGGATTTCTGTCCCGACCACTGGGATGGTCCTTTTGGCCCCAAACTTCATGAACCATCTAGTTATATCATTCAAACATGATTTGCATCAAAAAAGTCACAATTCAGGACATTTGCTCCGTTGACCCCCTCTGGTATTTTACCGTCTAGACGGTAAAATGCAGTACGGTGTACGGTACGGTGCATCAGCTCGGGGGCTGGCAATGTCAGTGCAAAGTTGGCCTCAGAAAGGCCTCTCCGCCCCAAACGCCTCTCGTTTCCACCTCCCGCATGCTCCTCTCTTGTTTTGACGCCACAGAATGCTTCCCTGGACGACCCTGAGGCCGGGTTGGGGCTGCATCAGCTCGGGGGAAGGGCCCAGCAGTGGCTTGCTTGGAAATTCAAAGTTGGATGCAGTACTTGATTCCTGGTTAACAATAAGCGTTTTATACATGAACAATTGTTGCAAAAAGAAAACTATTGTTTTGGTCCGAAATTGGAGCCAAACGGCCAAATTACACCACAATCGCACTGTACGGTGACCACCGTCCTGTACGGTTCAAGACCGTACTAGTCGGCTCCACCGTACGGCGTATTACGGTGCGGTACTGTAAGTACGGTCAAAATTGCTCTAGTACAGCGTGGTCACACAAGCCTGGCTATATTGCTATATAGCGCTATAGAAATGCCTCCTTCAGCTCTATACGCCAATCCCTAGCTATGACAGTAACCATCAATAATGAACAAATCTGACAAAATGTAATTGATAAGGGTTTTTGAACAATGGGCTCCATTCTTCGCTGTTTTATGCAACCATTTGTTTCATGCAACCATTTGTTTCATTCAACCAATTGTTTCATTTGTTTCATGCAACCATTTGTTTCATTTGTTTCATGCAACCATTTGTTTCATTTGTTTCATGCTACCATTTATTTCATGCAACCATTATAAACGACATTGGCTTAAAAGGAAGACGCCACAAACACACCACCATCTTTGTACCTCAGATCATGAATGATAAGTATTTGATGTAGAATGTCTGATGTAGAGTGTCTGATGCAGTATTTGATGCGGTAATTGTTGCAGAATTTGATGCAGTACTTGATGCAGTATTTGATGCGGTAATTGTTGCAGAATTTGATGCAGTACTTGATGCAGCATTTGATGCAAAATTTGATGCAGTACTTGATGCAGTATTTGATGCAGTATTTGATGCAGGACCAAGACGAGCAGCTCAATATCTGCCTCAGAAAATACCTAGGGAAATCCAAAGCCACCTGCCCTTCTTAAAATCAAGCACAACACCAAATTAACGTCGCTGATTGGCCACTGGTTAGAGATCCCGAGACAGATGCCATCATTCGCCAGCATTGAAACAAGCCCCACATAAAGAAAAAGGCACGCAAAAACACACACACACACACAATCACCCACCGTCCCCCAGCCCACGCGTTGTTTGCATTGGCAGCAGGCATGGTGAAGCCATGGTCAGGTGCCTGCTGGTTGGAAGGCTGACGGGGGGCCTGTGCTGCTGCAGCGATCTGCGTGGGTACGCAACATTATTGCAATGGGTACGCAATGATCTGCATGGGTGCGCAACATAATTGCAACCTGCATGGGTACGCAACATAATTGCAATGATCTGCATGGGTATGCAACATAATTGTTTTGTTGGCAGAGTGGTCTGAAGGTCTGGAGCTTGATCTGCTGCTATCAGCTGCATGCACGTGTCGTGCGTGTCGTACACGTCGTACTGCTTGCATGGGCACGCAACATAACTGTTTTGTTGGCAGAATGGCAGGAAGGTCTGGAGCTTGATTCGCTGCACTCATCTGCATGCGCGTGTGATACTGTGATACGTGCAGCACTGCTTGCATGGGTACAAACGTACAAACCATTTGTTTTCTTGGCAGAGTGGTCAGATGCTCAATCTATTGTGCTTTCCTGCATACACTCATCGTACGTGCAGCACTGCTTGCATGGGTACAAACATACAAACCATTTGTTTTCTTGGTAGAATGGTCAGAAGCTCAATCTGCTGTGCTTTCCTGCATACACTCATCGTACGTGCAGCACTGCTTGCATGGGTACAAACGTACAAACCATTTGTTTTCTTGGCAGAGTGGTCAGATGCTCAATCTGCTGTGCTTTCCTGCATACACTCATCGTACATGCAGCACTGCTTGCATGGGTACAAACGTACAAACCATTTGTTTTCTTGGCAGAGTAGTCAGATGCTCAATCTGCTGTGCTTTTCTGCATATACTCATCGTACGTGCTGCACTGCTTGCATGAGTATGAATGGCATTGGTTAATTCACAACAATAAAAAGCCTGTCCTGTGATGCTGGACTACATGTCAAGAGCATCGTCTGCATAGACTTGCTTGCATTTAGACAGCTCGTACATCCTAGCCTTTCATGAGAAGCAGGACGGCGTGAGTTCGTTGCGTCAGACCTGCTCGCTTGCACAAAAACAGCTACAATGTAAATCAACATGTGTGTGTGCGCATGCACCCATCCTGCTTGCGCGTGCGATGCGAGCTTCCTGAGTTGCAAGAAATTTGTTTTGCTTTGCACAATGCACAGGCCTGTGTCCTGTGCATACGCCATTGCCTTTTACAAATTTAATTCGATGCAAATTTAATTTCCTTTAAAACGAGGCTTTGCAAAATTGCACAGGCCTGTGTCCTGTGCATACCCCTTTGCCTTTTGAAAACTTGCCTGTGCCTTTTGCATACGCACAAGCATGCGTCGTATTAAAGGACACAAGCCTGGACCTCAATGATCGGGCCTATGGTGTTAGAGTGTACGCAGAAACCGTGCTCATCTGTTCAACCAGCTAAAAGTGTACATGCATGCGTGCATAAACGCACACCTCATACTAGACTTGAGGGTCAGTGCTGCACCTGTACTTGGTATGGGACTGGTCAGTATGGGTCTAGGTCTGGGTTTCAAATACCAGACTTGAATTTTGAACTGGTATGCGTACGTGCATAAACGCACACCTCATGCTACCTCATAAATACAGTACGTTTTCCTACTTAAAGTTCAGAAGGTACACCGTGATCAACAGCACGTACACCGTGAACAGCAGTACGTACACCGTGACCAGCAGTACGTACACTGTAACCAGAAATACGTACAACGTAATCAACAGCACGTACACCGTGACCAGCAGTACGTACACCGTGACCAGCAGTACGTACACCGTGACCAGCAGTACGTATAGTGTGACCAGCAGTACGTACACCGACCAATTCTGCTGGACAACCCTGCAATCCTCCAAGCAATCCAACCAAGCAATCCGACCAAGCAATCCACCGCACCTGCCTCCCGGAGAAGCTGCTGCTTTTGCCCATTCCACCACCGTTGCTGGTGGCGTTGTGGTCGCTGGTGAAGCTGTCCTTCAATAACGAGTTTGCTTCTGTCGTCGTGGGGCCTTGGAGCCGGGGTCTACTGGCTGAGGGGCCTGGTTGGTGGGCGAACGTGTGTGTAAGAATGAAACATAAAGTAGGAAGGGTGGCAGTGATCTGTGATGTAATGACGATTTGCTCCTGTTGTTGAGATGTTGTTGAGGAAGATAGAGGAAGCTGGAGGGAGTCAACCAGAGGAGGGGCCTGGTTGGTGGGGAGATGTGTGTGTAAGAATGAAACAAAAAGTAGGAAGGGTGGCAGTGATCTGTGGTGTAATGACGATTTGCTCCTGTTGTTGAGGAAGCTAGAGGAAGCTGGAGGGAGTCAACCAGAGGAGGGGCCTGGTTGGAGGGTGAGTGTGTGCAGGAATGAGGTCATGAAGAAATAATGATGGCAATGGTTGATAAGATAAAAGTAAAACCAAATGGGCAAATGTGTGCATGAACTCAAGGAAGATCGACAGCGGAAGCGGGTGCTGGTGAGCACTGTTTTGCATTGAAATTGACACACACATACACACATGAAAAAGCACATGCACAGGCACACACCCACCCACCCACCCACCCACCCACCCACACACACACGCACACACACAAGTACATGCACAGGCACACATCATACAGCCTCTATTGTACTTCAAACAAAAATGGCATTTGGAACCGCTGAGTTTAGTGTAACGCAAATGAGCTCCAGTCCTTTTATTGTAGTGCAGAAAAAGTGACATGCTGCTTCATCACTCTTGCTTTTCATTGAGTTCCTCCGTTGCTTCTCCATCTGTTTACTTCCTTGGTCATGAATCCCTTGCCTACTGCATCCCACGATGCAAACACAAAAGAACATAAAAGAACACACACAAACAAATTATGCCTACTGCATCCCACGATGCAAACACAAAAGAACCAAACACAATTTCATGCACGGCACACACATACACATTATGCCTACTGCATCCCACGATGCAAACACAAAAGAACACAATTCCATGCACGACACAAACACACAAATACATTACGCCTACCTCATCCCACGATGCAAACAAAAAAGAACACAATTTCATGCACGGCACACACACAAAACACAAAACACGCATACCTGAGAAGGAAGGGGCTGTGGAGGGGGGCAGGGTGGGGTAATTTCCGGCAGCACCCACAGCACCACTGCTGCTGTTGTGCTCAGCCTTACGACCAGGCCCTGGAGGAGTGGAATGGTGAAAGCGCAGCGTGTTTGATTTCTTCAAAGTTTAGATTCCTACATTTCAAGTCAGGGATGTTTCGTACGACGTATCTGTATGACACGCTGTATCGTATTCAACGCGCATTAAATCATATTGAACAAATGGGGCCGTGTTACATGATTGCACATTTTACCGTTTTGGGCGATTTTGGCTTTTTAAGGCAAATTCCGCCCAGAAACGACCTTACAGCAAGCTTCCAATGCCCTTACGTATTATATTAATAGCATATGAATCATTGGAAAAAAATTGGAAACGTTCTGGATGATTTCGGGGCGCATTGGGTCCATTTTGGGTCAAACATCGGCACTCCCAAAATACCATAAAATACGATCGTATTGTACGTGTACTGCGTATTTGCAGCGTGGTTTACCGTACAGAGCGTCCCAAATGAATGTGTGAAACATTCCTGTTTTATTGGAGAGTGACAAAATACCGCTAGCAGTGGTCGCCATGGAGTGGAGTAGTGAAAGCGCGGCAGGATGTTGGATATTAGAATACTACACTTCCCACTTCAAATGGAGGGATACCGAATGTCGCTTGCAGTAAGCTGCCTTGCAATTTTTGCCTTGCGACTAGCTGCCTTGCGACTAGCTGCCTTGCGGCTAGGTCCTCCAGGAGTGGAGTAGTGAAATCACGGCGGGGTGTTGCACTTTGAAAAACTGCACTTAACAGCATGAATTCCGTGTCCCGTGTGCAGCCAGGGCCTGTAGGGTGGCTCAAAAGTGTGATCACAAAACAGGGAGATCTGGGAAGCTCCAGATTAAGCTTCCCACCTGATCAATTTTGTTTTGCTACTGTGTCTACTAGAGGTGCCTATAAATACACTAAAACAAACAATTATACACACACATTCACACACTTACACACGCACCACGCACACACGTGCACAGAAAATACTCTCAACACACACACGCACGCACACCCACCCACCCACACACCCACACACCCACACAAATACACACACAGAAGGGTAGTTGAAACGTGTGACGTGCAAGGGAAGAGGGCCTGGACAAGATTGCACACACATACACACACACTCACACATACACACGCACACACACAGACACATACACACACACATACACACACCACAGATGTACACACAATCTAACACCAATTGTTTTAGGTTTGTGCTTACGCACCTAGGAGGAGGACTGAAACATGTGACGCGCAAGGGAGGAGGGCCTGGGCAGCGCACTCACACACACTCACCCACACGCACACGCACACACATACACTCACTCACTCACACGCACACACACACACCAGAGCGTCCACACATTCTAACACCAGTCATTTTAAGTGTACGCTAACACACCTAGGGGCGACTGGAACATGTGACGCGCAAGGGGGAAGGGCCTGGGCAGCGCACTCACACACACTCACCCACACGCACACGCACACACATACACTCACTCACTCACACGCACACACACACCACAGCGTCCACACATTCTAACACCAGTCATTTTAAGTGTACGCTTACACACTTAGGGGCGATTGGAACATGTGACGCGCAAGGGAGGAGGGCCTGGGCAAGGCCACCAGCTCTCCTATTGACAGCTGAGAAGAGCTGCTGGGCTTGCTGGCCTGTTTGGGGCGCTGAGGGGCCCCTCCTTGCTCGTCACCCTATGCAGGAAAAAAGGGGGTGCGAGTGTGTGTGTGTGTGTATGTGTGTGTCGCTCAGGGGCCCCTCCTTGCTCGTCACCCTACGCAGGAAAAAGGGGGTGCAAGTGTGTGTGTGTGTGTATGTATGTGTGTGTCGCTCAGGGGCCCCTCCTTGCTCGTCACCCTACGCAGGAAAAAGGGGGTGCAAGTGTGTGTGTATGTATGTGTGTGTCGCTCAGGGGCCCCTCCTTGCTCGTCACCCTACGCAGGAAAAAGGGGGTGCAAGTGTGTGTGTGTATGTATGTGTGTGTCAAGCTCAGGGGCCCCTCCTGGCTCGTCACCCTACGCAGGAAAAAGGGGTGCAAGTGTGTGTTTGTGTGTGTGTGTGTGTGTGTTTGGGGTGCTGAGGGGCCCCTCCTTGCTCGTCACCCTATGCAGCAGAAAGAGGGTGCAAGCGTGCGTGTGTGTCTGTGCGTCTGTGTGTGTCTGTGTGTGTGTATTGCAAGGATGTGTATATTGCAAGGATGTGTATATCGCAAGGATGAGAGGATACATATGAAGGTATGCAGGGTAGTTGATTCAGAATGGAAAGCAAAGTGTGCAGTGTGTTTCTTAAAAGCAAGAGCTGGCATTTGAAGGGCCTAGCTGAAGAAACATTTCATGTGCACACGCATTCAGTGACTAGGTCTAAACAAGGCGCTACCACTATCTAGTTTCCACAAGCAACCACACGCATGCATACACACAACCACACGCATGCACACACAACCACACGCATGCACACACACAATCACACGCATGCACACACACAACCACACGCATACACATACACAACCACACGCATGCACACACACAACCACAAGCATGCACACACACAACCACACGCATGCACACACAACCACACGCATGCACACACACAACCACACACATGCACACACACAACCACTTGCA
>Ga0307968_1001141_pt1 | contig 21237 bp, 25 predicted proteins | sample OrgLakmetagen650_FD_201834 | JGI IMG/M metagenome (GOLD analysis project Ga0307968, IMG submission 201834) | Saline water microbial communities from Organic Lake, Antarctica - #650 | ecosystem: Environmental > Aquatic > Non-marine Saline and Alkaline > Saline | place: Antarctica: Organic Lake...
TCCCCCCCAGCGTGGTGTTCCCTCCCCTCCCTGTGGGCATCACTCCCGTTGTCAAGCACCTGTACTAAAACGCGTGCACACACGCATACACAGTGCCTGACCTCCCCCCCAGCGTGGTGTTTCCTCCCCCCCCTGTGGGCATCACTCCCGTGACTGACGTGATTGGAGTGACCCCTGGAGCGACCGAGAGGCCTACAGGAGATGTGATGGTGCTGGATGCGGGGGCTGCTTTGGAGGAGGCCAACGTCGTGGTGGGTGCCCCTGGACAGTTATTTGATTGAGTGACAGATGGCTAGTCAAACTGTGGCTGTCCTTCCTGGATGCAGGGACTGCTTGACAAAAACGGGAAGTTATGGTCAGTAATGGGTAGTAATCTGGATGAAGACTGTGTGTGTATATGTATGTGTGTGTGTATGTTAAGGGAGTTTGTAATCCTTAGTAGAGGGGCTCACTCATCGTACTGCCTTGGACCACACAATGCGACCAAGCGGGGAAAGAGGGCGACGGTTGTGACTAGTGTTAACTTTTGCGCAACTGAATTGGGCGGGGGATGGGGAAAGAAAGCTCGGTGGCGCGTTTATCGTAAGTAACCTCTAGTAGCCAAGGAGGAGGTGTCACAGAGCAGACTCTCCAGTTGGCTGCTCCTACCCCTGTCGCAAACATTGCCCTAAAGAAAAAAGAAAAAGAAAACAAAGACTCCGCTGGTAGTGATAACACAGCCAGCATGATTAAGGGGGACATTGCCCTACATTTGCACGTACAAGATGTAGCCTGGAATTTGGCGTCAAAAAGCCCCTGTGGCATCAATATGCTGGTCTCAGGAGGAAAGTGTCTGAACCTAGTACCTGCTCAGCAACTGCGGCTGCCAACTCGTGTCTTGTTGCGCTGAAGTTTGGCCAGATCTGACACTCTATTAAAAAGCATGCACACAGATGCACGCCACATGAATGTCAGCACACGCCTAACTTGCACCCGTAAGCTCCAAATCTCATGCCCACAGGCATTCACAGTTTATGAAATTGAGGCTTGTGGCCAATTTTGCTGCACGTGAGTTAAAGAGCATACTATTACATGCCCGTGTTTGGGCCGCCGCAGTCCCCAAGCTGCTATTCATGCCTCTGATGCCGCAAAGCTCCCACACATTCGAACGTGTGTTGCGTGTGTTTATTGCAGCACTTATGATTTAAACACACACGCAGGTGCGAGAGGGAGCCAACTTCTCCTTAGCGTCCAATGCATCCATGCCCTCCTCCCAAGCGGCCTCTCTGGCTCCTACAAACATGGCTGTGGACGATGTGCTAGCAGGGGGCGGAGCAGAGCAGTACAGAGAAGGTCCCACACATGCCAGCAAGTGCGTGAGCGTGTGTTGATGTGGATGGGTGTGGGGTTAAGATAATGGCTTCGTATGAAGTGCCGGCAGGGGCAGAGCACTGCAGCTATAACAAATTACTGATTGTCTTCCTCCTCTTGACTCAGTAGTACGTAGCAAGAAGGTCGGTCGTTGTGGGGGTGCGTGGGGGACAGAAAGGACTTTAGGGTGAACATCCTTCACCAACTGTGTGGAGTGTGTGTGTTGGTGTGTTGGTGTGTGTGTGTGTGTGTGTTTGTTTGTGTGTGTGTGTGTGTATGTGTGTGTGTGTATGTTTGTGTGTGTTGGTGGGTGAGGTGTGTGAAATATGTATGTGTGTGTGTGTGAAGTGTGTGAGTGTGTGTGTATGTGTGTGAAGTGTGTGAGTGTGTGGTGAAAAGTTGAACATCCTTCACCAACACCACGTGTTTGCATGAATGATACGACAGTTTTGTTGTTGACCTGGTGCAATTTTTGGCCGCACATGTTTGCAGGGTGAGCAGGACAGCTGAAAAGGCGAGCACAGACGTAAAGATGGCGGGTACTGCAGCTACAGGTGTGTATGTGTGTGTGTGTGCGTGCGTGCGTGCGTGCGTGCGTGCGTGTGTGTGTGTGCGTGTGTGTGTGTGTGTGTGTGTGTGCGTGTGTGTGTGTGTGCGTGTGTGTGTGTGTGTGTGCAGGAGCGTTATCTCAGCATGTGTGTGAGGGTGCTCGTTTTGACCTGAGAGTGTGCCACATGTTCTAGGAAGACGTGCCAAAATGTACAAGCAGAAGCTTGTGGCAAGCTTTATGTGCTTTACACTCTCGTTTCTCATGCCGTTGAGTTTTAATGCCTACCATCCGTTCAATCGTGTGACAAGAAAACAAAACTGCTTGTCCGAACTCATTCCTGACAGCTCAGCAAAATCGAATCACACTAAAGTAGTGCCATTTAAAATGTAAAATGTATGGCCATCCAGACCAGGCCGCAGTCCTCACTGCAAAGGCATAAATGTACGCACGGGCCTGGGCTATTATGATGTCCTCACTACCATTTAAACACCACACCACACCATCGCTTGTTGTGTGACACCACACCACACCACACCACACCACACCATCGCTTGTTGTATGACACCACACCACACCATCGCTTGTTGTGTGACACCACACCACACCACACCATCGCTTGTTGTGTGACACCACACCACACCATCGCTTGTTGTATGACACCACACCATCACTTGTTGTTGTTAGGCACCACACCACACCATCGCTTGTTGTGTGACACCACACCACACCATCGCTTGTTATAGTAGGTGAAGCCAAGGGCGTGAGCCCAGAGCCCCTTACCACAAACCTCGCCCACCTTGAGCTGCAACAGCAGCAGCAGCACCACCAGCAGCAGCTGCGGGAGCAAGAGCAGCAGGAAGAGGTGAACAAATGTGTCAGGAGGAAGGTTGTAGATTGTGTGTTTGTTTGATGCTGTGTGTTCCTCCTGTAGCACCAGCAGCAGCTGCGGGAGCAAGAGCAGCAGGAGGAGGTAGGCAAGGGGGGCTGGAGTAGAGATGTTTGATGCTATATCTTTGTTCCTGCTTGATGAGCATCAGTGCCCTAGAGTAGTAACTCAGCAGCTGTGCCAAGCGTTGCGTGATGTCTGAGTCGAAGTGTGATGTGTGAGTCAAAGTGTGATGTCTGAGTCAAAGTGTGAGGTCTGATTTAAAATGTGATGCCTGAGTCAAAGCCCACTACTAGTAAGAGAGGGTGCCATGAATCAGGTATTAGGGTTGTGGTGTGTGTTTGGTATTGGTATTAGATTGTATGTGTGTTGCATCTTTGTTTCTAATTTTCATCAGCACAACACACCAACCGAGGAGCTGTGGGAGCATGAGCGTCAAGGGGAGGTGTTAGGAGGAGGAATTGTTATAGTGGTGTGCTTTTGGTGCTGGATAGCATTTCTATGACATCAGCAGCAGCTGCGGGAGCAGGTGCAGTAAGAGAGGGCTGTTACATTTAATTCTTGTGTGAGAGAGGGGTGTTAGATTTGATTCTTGTAGGGATCGGCGTATAGCGCTATATTGTGCTATATTTCAGCCGCTATATCTTCCAGAACTCCCCCTTGCCGAAGGAATTTCGGCATCGGATTTAAAAGGCATGCAGGGTACTGTGCACAATACTCCCTGGCAAAAACTTCATTCGGAAAATTGGTTCTGTTGAGCTCTGGCGGGATTTAGGTCCCAAATATAGCGCTATACCTGTGGTTCTGTGCCACACACACATGTGGACACAGGCAAGCCTGTAGAACAGCATGTCCCCCTGGCCAAAGTATTGGACCAAGACTGAGCTGTGCGTGCATGCATGCTTATGTGCGTGTGTGTGTGCGTGCCTGTGTGCGCGTGCATGCGTGCATGCAAGTGTGTGCGTGTGTGCGTGCGCCCGCGAGTTCATGCGTGCGTGCGTGTGTGCACGTATGTGCGTGCTTGTTTGCGTGCATGCATGCATGCACGCGTGCGTGCGTGTGTGCATGTGCGTGTGCGTGCGTATGCGTGCACTCGTGTGTGTGCGCGTGCGTGCGCGTGTGTGTGTGTGCACGTGCGTGCGTATGCGCGTGTGTGTGTGCGTGTGTGCGCTTGCGTGTGTGCGCGTGCATGCGTGTGTGTGTGTGTGTGTTTGTGTGTGTGCGTATGTGTGTTTGTGTGTGTGTGCGCGTGCGTGCGTGTGCGTGCGTGTGCGCGTGCGTGTGTGTGCGTGCATGTGTGTGTGTTTGTTTGTGGGTGTGGGTGTGTGCGTGCGTGCGTGTGCGTGCGTGCGTGCAAGCACTGCAGGTGTGTATACCAGCACTTGTGTGCAAGTGCAGGCATGTCTGTGCATTTATTCCTTGTGGTGCTCAAGATATCTTGGCTGGTACATTACTGGTGCTCATGATCCCCTGTGGTGGTCCTCCCATGGTATGTGGTGCCTACAGACTCCAAAGGGTACTTGTTTGTGTTCTATGGACGCGCAAGGACGAATTCAAGCCGAATTCGAAGCGTGGACATGAGCCGTATCGAAGCGAATCGGATATTTCAATTTTGGCACGCGCTAAATTTGAAAAATATTATAGCGCTATAAGCAAACGCCAATCCCTAGATTCTTGTGTGGCACATGAATGCAAACACACGTGCCCAACGCACGTGCACTTGCACACACGCACATACACAGACTATCGTGCCTACACATACACATGCACACATACTCGTGCGCACACACAAGCGCGCACATGAACACACACGCACGCAGTCACAGATACACACACACACATACACCCACAGGCAGCCGAGCAGGTGCAATCGCGTGAGCATGTGGAGCAGTTGCTGCAGGTAAGAACATTGAGCATTGCCCTCAAATGGGCTGGGCAGCGCACCCTGTTCAGTCAGTCAGTCTACAAGCTTTGATCACAAGCTGCGTACATATGTACATATGGCTTGATCACAAGCTGTGTACTGTGATACGCATCAACACGTATTGTCATGCAATGCACGTACTATCTTAGGCGTTTATATGTACTGTAACGTATTGTCATGCAATGCACGTACTATCTTATGCGTTATATGTACTGTGACGCAGTGCGCGTACTGTTTCAAGCGTCACATGTACTGCCATGCAATGCGCATACTATTGTATGCGTTATGTGTACTGTTATACTGCACGTACTATTTTATTCGTTGTGTGTGTGTGTGTTTCAACATACAGTGCACACAAATTGATGTGGCCAAGCCTGAGCAAATTGTTCATACCAGGACTTGTGCTCATTTCCTCTGATAGGCCTGCATATCGTGCACAAGCTCTTGTTTACCTCAATATTACGCACACACACACAAACACACACACAAACACAGACGGGAACCATTGCTGCTGCCGGTGGCCCCCTCCCCCCCCCTCCCATGGCAGCGCAAGCCACTTCCCCTGAACCCCTTACCACAGCCCCTGTGCCTCCCACCTCTGGTGCTGTGGCGGCTATGGCAACAGGTAGCTGGGTCTGGGAGTGGGGGAGTGGGTGTGTGTATGGGTGGCTGTGTGTGAGTGTGTATCTGTGTGTGCGTGTGTATGTATGTACGTGTGCGTGCGCGTTTGTGTATTTGTATGTGTGCGTGTGTGTGTGTGTGTGTGTTTATGTGCGTGTGTGTGTGTGTGTGTGTGTGTGTGTGTGTGTGTGTGTGGAACTGTGGTGGTGCAGGACACAGGACATCAGCAATGGCGTTGTGCTGGAGGCCACCGATGGGCATGCCTACATCCGTTTCGTGTGTACTTATACCCATAGGTGGAAATGTGATAGTGCGGGACATCGGCAACGGTGTGGTGCTGGAGGGCAGTGGAGTGGACGAGCCCCCCTTACCCCCCGTGCCTATGGTACCTCCGCCGGTGCCCTTAGTTGCAGGTGTGTGTCGGACTAACATGCTGAATTGCTGTTGTGTGGGTGGGTGTGTAGGTGTAGGTGCAGGTGCAGGTGGGGGTGGGTACGTGGGGGTGTGAGAGTGAGAGTGTGGGTGTGCGTGTGCGTGTGCGTGTGCGTGTGCGTGTGCGTGTGGGTGTGGGTGTGGGTGTGGGTGTGTAGGTGCGGGTGCAGGTGGGGGGGAGGGGGGGGTTGAGTGTGCACGTGGGTGTGGGTGTGGGAGTGGGAATGAGCAAGGAGGGGGGTGTCTAGGTGCCTGTGCTTTGTGTATGATTCCTCTCTACCTGTGCTTGTAGTGCCTCCACTAGAGCTTATGGTTAGGGTCGGCAGAACCATATATATATGGTGTTTATGGTATTTTTGGCAGGGAAATCACCAAATATACGGTCCTGTACGGTGCATATATACGGTTCTGGCCAACCCTACCTATGGTATATCTGCCAGCGCTTTCTGTCCCTCCATCAGTGCTCGTGGTACCTCCACCAGTGCCAATAACGGTTGCAAGCACCAGTGTGAGTTGGCGCATGAACATGAGATCTCATGCACCTTTATGTTGCCATACCTTTCTTTTTTTGAGGATGGAGGTGTTTGTGAGGGCCCTCTCTTGCATTCCAAAACACAAAATTGGCTCTTCTGTGGTGGAGGAGCCTTACGTACCCGGTTAAAGTGGCTCCTTTTTCTTGATTTAATGTGGGGTTTTAAAGTGGCTCCTTTATCTTGATTAAATGTGGGGAGTGGTTTTCACTGCCTGTCATTCTTCTGTTCTTTTTTTTGTGAGTGGAGGCTGGTGCTTTTTTGTGTCGTCACATCAGTAAGAGTTCCCAGAGTCTACAGTTTACAGGGTTTACATATTTTTGTATGTGGAGGCTGGTGCTCTGTTTGTGTCGTCACTCACATCAGTAAGGCATGCATACGTGCACGCATGTACATGCACACACATGCACCGAGTACACACATGCACACACATGCACTGAGTACTCACACACGCACACATGTACTGAGTACTCACACACGTGCACACATATATATACACGCACACACATGCACTGCATGTGTACATACACGCACGCGCATGCACACACACACACACATGCATGCACTGAGTACACACACCTGCAGACATATTCACTCACACACACACACACATACACACACACACACACACAGGTGGCGGGTCAGTGGTAGGTGGTGGTGGTGGCCTCACGCCTGAGGAGCGCAGCCTCATCAAGGGCGCCCAAGCTAATCTGTGGACAGAGTTTGTTCCCGATGAGGCCACTGCGTGGTATGACAGCGTGTGTGTGTGCGTATGTGTGTGCGTGTACGTCTTTTATGAGTGTGTGTGCGTGTGCGTCTGGTTAAATTGGGTGAGGCCGATTGCCTGCTTGCTTGATCTATTGTGCATGTCCTTCCTTCCCCCCTATACAAAACAGCTATAGCGCACGCGCATGCGCACACATGCACACACATACTTTCACTCAGACAAACATGCGCACACACAGACACACGCAATCACGTAGACACATGCACACACAGACATACACCCAAACAAACATGTCCTCAGGTACATGATGCTGCCCCGCTTGCCGGCCATGGCTGAAGCCATTTGGCGCCAGCCTGGTTCCCAGGTGTGCACTTATGGCGTACACCTATCATGCATCTTCAGACTATGTTCGCATCTTTAGTGTGCGTTGCAGGCACAGAAAGAGGGGGTGCTTGTGCAAAACACATAGGCACAGGACACAGCACGCAGCACGTGGCTTGCGTGGCTTTTGTATGCTCCTCATGTACCGCACTCAGATTAGCTACAGCCCTCTGTATCTGTAAGGTTGGCTACCTGTGCCCATCAGGGCGCCCATCAGGGTTGCCACTTTACTTAATGCTATCTGTGTGGGTATCTAATTAAGTTAGAGTTACCTGGGCCACCACCTAAAACTACCTAACAAGCCACCACCTACCACTAGCTAAAAAGCCAAATTTGATGGAAGGTCATTCATTGGATTTGCCGCACTGCCTGAAAACAAAGGCACGCTGATTGTGGCAGTTCAGGAATTGGATTTGCCGCACTGCCTGAGAACAAAGGCACGCTGATTGTGCCAGTTCAGGAATTGGATTTGCCGCACTGCCTGAGAACAAAGGCACGCTGATGATGTCAACAGTTCAGGAGCCAGGGTTGCGCTGCAGAGCCACTCCACCAAAAAAGGATACTAAGAACAAAGGCACGCTGATTGTGCCAACAGTTTAGGAGCCAGGGTTGCGCTGCAGAGCCACTCCACCAAAAAGGATACTAGTGTGAATTTAAGGGCAATAGAAGGAATTACTGCACAGGCAGTGAAAAACATTTCCCACATCAATCCATCAAAAGGATCCTCTTCAGTACAAAGCAAAACTCCGTAAAACCTCTTATTACCAAACCAAGCGCAAAGAGGTGGTGCCAACTCAGGAACCAGGTTGTTGCCGCTCAACTCCTTCACCCAACACAAAAGCGTCACTGTTACCACGTACTCATGGCATAACACGCTACTGTACACACACACACACACACACACGCACACACACACACGCACGCACACACACACTCTCTCTCAGCTCACACCAAGTGCCCCTACCACACCAGCGGCATCAGCTGCTGCAGCCATGCTTGGCAAGGCGCCTCCTGTGGGCAGCGCCGTGAAGGTGTGTATGGGTGTTTGAGTAAGTGAGTGTCAGTGTTTCGGCATGTGTGTGGGGCGGAACGTATAGTCGTGCGCGCTGCTGTGTTGCTGTGTGTATGTGGCTGAATGGCCGAGTGTGTGAGTATGTCTGGCTGTATTTGTCATTCTCTGAGTATCTGGCTGTGTAATCATGGCTTAAAATGAGTGTAGTTATATGGGAGAGCGGGTTTTGTCAGGAAAGGATAGCAGCTTTGCTGTGTCGTGTTGATCGTTTGCACGTGAGTCATTGTGTTATGGTCTAAGCTGTGATTACGAGGCACATACTGTGGCTGTTCGCATTGTAGGAATGACATTTTGAAGTATCTGACGACACTCAACTCACTTCACTGCACTCAATGTTCACACGCTGCACTCAATGTTCACACACTGCACTCAATGTTCACACACTGCACTCAATGTTCACACGCTGCACTCAATGTTCACACGCTGCACTCAATGTTCACACACTGCACTCAATGTTCACACACTGCACTCAATGTTCACACACTGCACTCAATGTTCACACGCTGTACTCAATGTTCACACGCTGCACTCAATGTTCACACGCTGCACTCAATGTTCACACGCTGCGCTCAATGTTCACACGCTGCACTCAATGTTCACACGCTGTACTCAATGTTCACACGCTGTACTCAATGTTCACACGCTGTACTCAATGTACACACGCTGCACTCAATGTTCACACGCTGCACTCAATGTTCACACACTGCACTCAATGTTCACACACTGCACTCAATGTTCACACACTGCACTCAATGTCCGCACGCAAACGTACACACGCTGCACTCATTGTACACACGCTGCACTCAACGTACACACGTTGCGCACCTTATAATTTACACTCAATGCTTACATATGAACAATGAACATACACACATATATACAGACACACACACACACAAACACACACACACACACACACAAACGCACACACAAACGCACACACAAACGCACACACACACACACACACACACACACACACACACACACAACCAGGCTGGCAGCTGGGACAGCTTCCTGTGCCGCGTGCGTGACGCGCACGCTCCCCAGTGGGACGCCTCAGGCATTCCTAACTGCCCAGTGGACACAGATGGCGTATTCTAGGCCCGTGCTATTTTAACCTCTTTAAGCAGTATATTTTCCGCCTTCTGGTCTATGTGCAGTAGGCATCGGCACGCTGAAAAATGATCCATGATGGAAACAGGTAGCTTTAATGCATGTTTGCGGCTGTCCCTCAAGCGTATTATACACTTTTTTCGCCTAGCTGCTTCTTGGGCAGCACTGTTCGCTTGAGTGTTCTTGTTTATAGGAGCAGTGGATGTGTATATATTCAGTGTAATTGTGCATGCCTTATTTGTAACGCTTCCCCTGACTTGTGGTGTACCAGTATCTCACTAACGTTTCTCCCTTCTGGCCTCCTCCTGGCTGTGATTATAGTTTCTGAACTCAGTTCGTATTGCTTTAAGCAATGTATTAATGTAAGCCGATTCCATTCCAGTGCAAAGAACTTGAGCGAGTTTGAGTGGAACCATTTGGCGAACTATACTACCTGTCTTTCTTTCATACTTAATTTTCCAGCATGAACTCAGGAGGGACTCTCAGCTAAGGGGTAAGGGGTAAGGGGTTACACAGCTATATCCGCCAGCGAGGGCAGTTGAGCTATAGCATAAAAAGCCAGCTTCAAGAAGAGAAAGAGGCCAGACTGAACAAGACACCAGAAAAAGAAGCTAGAGGGAACATGAAACTGATGTATGTAGAAGAGAAAAATGAAAAGAGAAAGAGAACGTTTGTTTTGAAGAAGCGCGAAGAGAAAGCATCATGGAGAACGAGAAAAAAAGCTGTTGGTATGTCTCTCAGCTAAGAAGGCACAAACTGACACTCACTCCCAGTCAGAAATAAATATGATACGAAGGTGAAAAAAGGTTACAAGGGTCCGAGAGCCCTAGTAAAAGTGGAAAAGGGCCGGCAGCTGTCCAGTCAGGCAAGGAGAAGTCAGGAATTGACCAGCAATGGAAATAATAAATGCTCAGGCAGCCTCTTTCTATCAACACAAGCAGTTTTTAAGGCTTAGTTGTGAAAGCACTATTGCAGAGGCACACCAATAGAAAAAATATGCAGTAGAAATAATGGGGGAGGGAATTAATCACAGTGAGAAGGGCCGCCGACAATTGAAGGAGTAGCGAGGCTATTGCCACTAAAACATCCTGGACAGAATTATTCAATGAGCACTTTTGAGCGAAAGCTTCTCACTGGCAACAAATTATAAGTGCGTCATGCTCTTCATACCTGTACAAACACTTTCCCTTTCTTTCTTCATTTGTAACTTGTGCAATGCCACTACCTTGTAGCGGAAAGACGAGCGAAAGCGAATACGATGTGCCCCGATTAGGCATGCCCGATACGGCATTGTTGGCATATACATGCCCGTTTCATACCTCATTCATCCAGCAGTGCAGATTTACACAGCCTTCGTGTGTGGTAGGCTCCCGGGAGCTGCACCCCACAGCTGCTAAAACGGAATGTCAGTTCTTATGACTAGGGACGCAGAGACTCCAAACCAGAAGAGATGCTTGATCAGATATCCCGCCTTCTAATCAGTTTGGCCGCCATCCCCACTCTGCTACTGCACTGCGGGCCTTCGCCGGCTGGTGCGGATTTCCGGCTCGTCAAAACGAGCCCCCCACGAGGAATTTGTGGGTGAAGGCTGATAGTACAGCCTGCGCCCTGTCAGTATGTTATACCGTTTCCTGGACGCTGGCACTGTAGTGCTGGGATCCCGTCGGGGCTTCCCTCTGGATGGGGGGGTGAACGAGGAGTGTGATGAGGCAAACGTGTCTGTGTCTGCCGTGTCTGTCAAGCTTTGGAAAAGCATGAACACCATAATAGCGAGAGCCACGACAGCTAGCAAGAAGGCTGCGGTCCACAGCAGCGCCAAGCCCACCCAGAAGAGGCCCTGTAGCAGAAATGAGAGGATATCAGAAATGGATCTCAGAAATGAGTGCCTTCACAGATCTGCATATTCACACTGACCTACGCGTTCAATACAGTCGTCATGTAAGCAGCACACAACACACACACACACAAACACACACACACACACGCACACACACACCAACACACACACACACCAACACACACACGCACGCATACACAGTGGGCCTGATCAGACAACAAAATCCCCCACAGCCAACAAACCCAACCTCTACCTGGCAAACACTTGCCTCGAGCTACACCAGGTGTTACATGTTATTATGAGGATGCCACCGGTTTTCTCTTGTGATGGTATGCTGCATGTCTATTTGAATGCTTGGCGTGCACCAGGGTCTGAGACGAAAACAGCTCTGAAGCTTCAACAAACTCTGAAAAGCTTCAGTAAACTCAAACTTCAATTAATCTACCGTCACCGTGGCGTGTATCTCTTACATACCTAGCCAAGGAACGGTTGGCCATCTGGCATACATGGTTTTGTATAGGCACATACTGTGTACCCATGCAGGTATATACGATGTTTATTGGTAGGGAAATTACCACCATACAGTCATATACGGTGTTTATGAACGGTTATGGCCAACCCAATGCAAGGCACACATTTAAAATGGATGCTGTCCTCAAACTTTGCACTCATAATACTAATCTGTCAATTTGACACACAAGTTGTATGATACAACGCAATGCTAGTCCCTCAGATTTTATTTCAAACTAATCCCAGCCGATTTGAACACAACCCAGCGCTCATCCCTGCCAATTCAAACAAAAGCTCATCCCTGCCAATTGTGTATTGTACCAAAAGGGTACTCATGCATATTAAAGTTGGTCTGATGGTATGGAGCCCCAGAAACACCCACGTAAATTGCGGCAGAGTGATGCACAAGGACTTCTGGTCATAAAAACAGACTAAGGCAGCTCTCCTTGGCAAACCATGGCTCGCAATTATAAGTCCAACTAGCCTTAAGAAAGGCCTTGCTTGCTGCCAGCCCAAGGCTGGCAGCAAGTAAGCAAACCTGACCAGCACATCCTTTCAAGCACGATACATTGTCAAGCTGCTGCAATTACTGTGGGGGGGATACCCGTGCTTCAAAGTATGGGGCTTATTTTTAGCAGAGCAAGCAGTCCAAACGCTCACCCGCAAGATCGAGCTACATCCCAACATCACGTGCTCAGCTGCCATTTGCATCTCTTGGAAGCCAGCCCAAAACTGGAACCAACCAAAGCCCAGAAAGTTCCCCGCCAAGCCACCCCCAATGTATTCCCATAGCAAGGATAAGCGGGATGGTGCCGCAAGCTCCTGTGTGTATATTGTGTGTGTATATATGTGTGTGTGTGTGTGTGTGTCTGTGTGTGTGTGTGTGTGTGCACGTGTGAGTGTACATGTGTGTGTGTACGTGCGTGTGTGTACGTGCCTGCGTGTGTGCATGTGTGTGTGTGTATGTGTGCGTGTGTGTTGCGTGTGTCTGTGGGTGTGTGCGTACGCGCATGTGTGATTGTACGTGCGCGTGTATGGGTGCGACATGTGTGTGCATGTACGTGTGTATGTATGTGCATAAGTTTGGCTGTGTATGCGTGTACATGTGGATGGTCGTCCCGAGTACAGACGTTCAGGTCACAGGCATGCTTGTGCTGCGCTTTAATAGTGGCATATACTAGTGCAGGACATAGATGCTCACCATTGGAGCCGCCATGGGCCTTAAAGCATTGACTGGAGGATCAGCAAACTTTAAGCTTGCATCCTAAACCATCCGCTCCTCTGATTAATTCCATTCATTTCATAAATTAATAATTTGGAACTGTTGACAAAATGTTTTTTTGTGGACACAGGCTCCTACAAACCACTCATCACAAACACCCTCCTAGCTCCAGGCCGCTGTCCAGGAGTAGGTGTTCAATTTTTGCCTTCAAGCTCCCTGGGTCCAGCCTGCAGAAAAAGGCGCACAAAGATGAGGGAGATGCAGGGCAGAGGAGGGGGTACGCTGTGACAGAATTGACGGGGGGAAGCATCAGCAATGTGTACGGACCCAGTGGTGGTGTGGCTCCAGAATCTTCATCGGAGGAGCAAGCCTTCACACACGAGGGTGAGTGAGTAACGGGAGCGCAGCATATTCTCCGCACAGTTCCAGATATATTCATGCTCAGATTCTTTTGACCGCCCTTCAGCAACATTCTTCAGTAAAGATCTCGAAAATCTAATAGCCTGCCACCAGCCTTGTCTGGGGCATTCTGGCCCGATCTACTATCTGTCTTAAGCGTGACCCGAACTGTCTCTGCCTTGCATCTTGCATACGCTCGTGCCAAGCCCTTGTCAGTCTTTGGGGCTCCAATATTTCCCCGCAGGCCAGCTAAACCAGGGTCAGCAGCAAGACCAACCACTCCCTGCACGCATCCAGCAGGCCTTGCAAGGCTGGTTTTTGCCGGCAGGGTGTCCCTCAAGCACAACCCCTGACTACTTAGACTACCAGCTGCTCACCTTCCCCGCACACGGTGGGTGGCATCAGAATCACTGCGGATGTTGCGGCATGTGTCACAGCTAATACTATTATTGTGCCTGTCACTGCTATTATTACCGCACGTCATTGCAGCTGTTGCAGGCATTGAATGTCACTCTGTTCCTCTGTCTGAACGCCCTGACATGCCTTAAGATAGTTATAGTTGCCATAAATTTGCTTTGTGCATGATAAAATGAGCATTGATAAGAGTAGGCGTTGCTTAGGCTGTAGAAAATTCACGACTAGGGTCAACCAAGACCAAACAAAGTCGCTGTAACCAGAACTCTGGCCAACAAAGCAGATGTCCGATACCAGTTCTCGACAGCCTGAGATGTGCTTACCCGTCACGAGTCGGCTCTTACCTCTTTGTTCCAAGGCTGGCCAGATATACACACACATACGCATGAATGCAGATGCGGTTTTGGCATGGAACTCCCCAAATATTTCATCACGCAGACATATACACGGATATGCCCAACCCTACTCTCCTTCCCTTCCTCAAGTCACTGGAAAAGACCACCGCCATTGCTGCCTATGTAATTTGCACACCATATGTATGTAATCTGCGCACCGTCTACCCTTTCTCCCGATCCCCTCACTTCATCTTTTTAGTTGTTCATGATAAAAATATTAATCTTTCTTTATGACGCTCTCACTTCGGCCCTCGCCTCACTCAGTACTGAATCCTCCCCTTAGTAGTAGATTGCATGCACAGGCATGACGCCACCCTTACTTGACCACTGCTTTAGATACTTTCGTCCCCAGCGCCCTCTTTTTCGCACACAACGCACGCCCACTCGCTCCCGGGCTGGTTTGTCAATCCCCTCTTTAAGAAAATGTATTGCAGACCTGAACGCTTGAACACTCACAAATGTTGAATCACTCACAGTCTTGGGCTGGCTTTCCCACTCCCTCACCACCTCCAGCCTATTGTCGGCAGTGGGGCTGAGCGCAGGACCCGTGGGCACTGTAGCTGCAAGTGCTGGTATCAGGTACATAATATATGACACATGAGTGCCTGCACGTATTTGTGTGTGCTTGTGTGCGTGTGCGTGTGTGTGTGTGTGTGTGTTGGGGGAGGGAGTGTTGTGGTTGTCGCTTGGCAGTAGGGCCAAGCGCCAGATCTATGGGCACCTGCGTGGCTATTTGTTCCTGCCTGCTTTTTTTTTATAGATGTGTCAGGAGGCAGGTAAAACAATTTTGAAGGAAGGCACGTCCTATTTTTGGGCTTGACCCCCCTGACCCACCACCCACCCCCCAAACCCCCCTTCCAGTGCCCCCACCCAGACAAAAAGGGTACCAATCTGCTCCTTTTTCAAATAGGCATCCATCTGCATACTCATCAAGACCTGAAACTGAAGTGTTGCAGAGTTATGGGGCAAAAACTAAGATACGGACGCCCGTGCACACATTGCTTCCATTTCTTCAGAATTCCACTGACTATATCATGCTGGACAATCCTGTAAGTTTGGGGTAAATACTGCTTCATTGGCTTGACTCACCCCGCGGCCTGCACCCGAGCGCGTGTGACCTTTGGACATGTCCATAGACCCCCCTCTTAACCCAATTTGCTCAAAAAGGGTGCGAATCGACTGGGCTTGAGCTCAGGAATCCGACGATATATTTGAAATTCTGTAGAAGTGTCTAGAAAAAATTTGGAGACTTCCCCCAAAAAAACGGACCCCCCCGGGGCCCCTCCCCCCCCCCCCTTCTGCAAATCGGACCCATACAATTACCAATTGAGAGCTCTCAATGAGAGGATCCAAATATGTCATTTTTAATTGATTTGACACGTGCTGTCCAAAAGATGCACTTGTTCCTGCCTCCTGACCTCACTATGATTAATTGTTGTGCTAAGATTACACCTCTTGACTGCCCTAGTAGGGTTGCAGGTAAGAAAGGCAGGTGAAGTCAGATTAGATTGATCTTGGCACAGTCGTTCAGCTTTATGCAAAGACATGATGTACAAGTAAACATGCAAGACAAACGCCTTCATAGCTACATTTAAATAAACAGTGAGAGAAAGTTGGATTCATCATTAACCCAAGAAACTGTCTACGGCACATAATGCAGGTTGCATTTCCCACCAAATTCAAGCTGCATCCTATTATCACAATTAAAATGGCAAACAAAAAAATCTGGGCTCCTGAGAACCATAAGGCACACTGTGAAGGGGTTCCAGAATTTGCGACAGGTGAGTCGTTCACTATTGGGGCAGTAACTGACACACTTGCAACCTAGAACTTGAGCCTGTTAGAGCTCTTCAACTACACATAGGGGCACTTTATATGACACATCTTGTGTATATTTGCACTCTCTTTACACTTCGCATCTCAACAAGAAAATGATAGTTTTGCAATCTTTCCTTCCCCTATTTACCTACCGAACCTTACCAACAAACTGCTTTTCCCAGAGGTTAGAGGACTCCTGTGAGCCCACCGCAGATTCCGCTACCACCCAGAGCTTCAGCTAGTGCAAGAAAGGCAGAAAACGCCTGCTGTTGGGTGCTTGAGCGCCTTGTGCCATGGTATGTATCTGCGAGCGTGTTTGTTTGCAAGACATAAAGGCATCATGCAATTTGAAACAAATTGACTTTGTAGCTAATCTGTTTTTTACCATCGGGGGCCCGAACTTGCAAAAGTGTTTAGAACCCAGCAAGGCACGTGCACAAAGAGGTATCCAACATATGTATACATATACGTGCTCCTCCTTATTGTTAGGACAAAATAAAAGTCCTGACACCCACATGTTCAGCGTATGAGATCTGCTGGTATACAACTACTAAATGATTTTCAGGGGGCCCAAGCTTGCATAAAAGTGAAATGTTTAGGATCAAGCAAGATATGGAAGCAAAGAGAGGTAATCAACATCTTTATGTTTAGACAAAATAAAAATCCTCCGGACACTCATTTGTGCAGCGTGTGAGATCTGCTGGTACACAGCTACTGGCTGCCTGTGGCCCAAGGTGGACAGGGCAGGTGCCAGTGACGCCAAAATTCAGACGGATCAAGGACCTGCTGCTGGAGTCACTCCTGTTCCTCATGCCATTGATGCTTCTAGCACAATTGCCGAGGTTGGGCAGAACCGTAACACGGCGAAAGCCAGCAATTTGGACGACAGTGTGCTTGACCGAAATATCCCACAGGCAAGGCCGTCCAGACAGTGCACTGATTTGGGCGACTTACCTCCAGAACTGGTGTGTTGAATTGCATGATTCTTGTTCGGGTTTTTGGTCCCAAACTAAGGTTTTGGGAGCTGCAATAGTTTTCTGCACGTTGCACAACACAAGCAAATATGTTTGCCTTTCCCATGTTATTAATTCGCAATACTAATGTTTCATGAAAGTGCCCACACCCATATAATTTGATAAAACCCAGGAATTACGTTAAGGATAGGAATGATTATTGATCGCCAGATAAGGTCTGGGTGCTAAACCTAAGCAGACACGCATTCACCACCTCTCTTGGCGTTGTTTTTTCCGGCAATGACAATGACATTTCTCCCCTCACTTTCCTTCTTGTTCCAGCCAGCCCCTCTTTTGTTTCTCTATGTTCCTATTATAATCATCTAGAAACTAGCTATCTCCCCTTGCTACTTAGACCTTCAAATTAAAAAACACTGGCAACATGTAATTGCTAAGCTGCTTGCATTTAGATGCCACAACAAATCCCATCGTCCAAACTGAAACCTGCAATCCTCTTGATTTCCATTGATTGTTTTTTTGTATTCTGTGGTGGCAGGGCTTTACCTTGTACCAGAAGGCTCCTTTTCACCAAAAATATGGGGAGTGGTTTCCACTGTCTGTGTTGTTATTTCATTACTCCTTGGTGATGCACAGGTTTTGCATGTCATCGCACTCCTTGCCCCCTCCACACTTTATATAAAAAGTGCTGACGCTGTTGGCCAAGGACAGGGAGAACGAGGATGAAGCCACTGGTGTTCAAGTCCGCTGCTTCATGGGCCAACCATGGCCCCCCGCTCCCACCACACCATGCTGGAGCAGGCGCCACCAAACTTCCTTCCAGGCATTTTTCCATGGGAGCCTCCATATACGTGGCGTACTTGCGCTAAGAGCGCCTTTGCTAGCACCTGGGCTAAGGGACACAGGTCTGCTTGTGGCTGGGTGGGGTGGGCTAGGGTGACGGCTAACTGTGCATTTCTGCCAGGCTTCCATCCTAGCTGTTTGGCTGGGCTGCGTGAGGATGTTTGGATTTAGGGTCAGGGTTTAGGGTTAGGCTGGGTGAAGATGTTGTCCAAAAATGCTGGCCAGTTTTGAGGTTGGCATTCCATTAGGGTTGTGATGTGTAAGGGCTTGTGGCCATTCTTCATGTTGGTGTTCCTGGGGCTGCTGCTGCTGGGGCTGCTGCTTCTGGGGCTGCTGCTGGTGCTAAGGTTGTTGTTTTTGTTGTTGTAGTTGCTGCTACTGCTACTGCTACTGCTGCTGCTGTTCCTGCTGCTGTAGAGTATGCAAGGATTGATGGGATAATTCAATTGGGGGGCCATTTCAAGGGTGGGGGGGGAGGGAGCGGAGGGGGGGGGGTAATCGGTGGTGGGTGTTTGGCGTGGGAATTGCTGTTGCTGGCCAGGGGGAGTTGCTGTTGCTGCTGTTGTCGCTGTGCGGGTTTGGGAAGGGGTGAGCGAATTTATCACCAATATTAACCCTGCAAAGAGGAAAGGTTGCTTGAAGAGAGAAATGGAATTCACGGAAGCCTCGTTCTGAGCACAACATTCCCATAAAGAAAGTCATACAGGTGGAGTCTCAACGCGTGTTGCGGGCCAATTATTATTTGGGTCAAGTACATTTATATTTACAGGTCGTCGCCTGGGTCTACCTTGAACCATATCAAGTAGTCTACGAGACCAAACAAAAGATACCTGAATCAGGAGAACCTTAGTTGGGAGTCACGGCTGGAACATCACCTAAATAGGCATAAATAAGTGCAGGAATAAGTTAACAGGGCAGAGTTGCACATATAGAGGTAAAACCCTTCTAAGGGGCCATGCCTCAGCTACAAGTAATGCAATTGTGATGATCCATGCTTCCATAAGTCCAGCAATGCATGCGAAGAGCCTGACTCAACGAACAAATTTAATCAGTATTTGCATACCTGTGGAGATGGGGACACCTTGTTGGTCAGCCTCGCCACCTGGTGCAGCGCCTTCGCCCAATCAATGCCCTGGATGGCGACAACTGCTCGGGGATAACTGTGAGTGACCCTGCTGCTGATTTGAACGCCGTGAAGGCTGATGCTGGCTTGACCGCCCCCCTCTGCATAGCCAGCATGGCCAACATGCTCACAATGCCTCACAACGCCTCGCAATAGAAAGATACAGAGTTTACAGATATCAGTCAAAACGTGCGACGGCTAGGCTGCGTATGTTAAACGTGTTAAATTGTGACAATTGTCGTTGTAGCACCTACAAAAAAACCCCTTGGAAAGGGAAAAAGGCACAACGCTGTTTGTAACATTGCAGCACTGAATGAAACCAACAAAAACAATCAAGTGTCTGCCAGGACCACCCGACCGCATTCATTCAAAGAGGGTGGATCATCATCTTTGTGCTTTGGGCACACCAACTTAATGTTGCTGAACGTCCGTCACACTGAGGATACCAAGAATGAGGCGAATAACATATTACATAAACTCATGTGTGAGGAGCAGCACATGCACAACGAGAGGGTCTGGAACACCAAACATGGTCTGGTTCATCACTCTTTTGCTGCGGGCCCTGCTGCTAGATGAACTCTGCAATAGAAAGATACAACAAGCTTAGTTTCCTAGACCAGCCTGAGCGCGCCGAGAACGGCAGGTTTCGAGTTTTTCGCAGCTGTTGGTATTGCTCTCCCAGCAATGTCATAGTGATCTCTCACCTGAGAGCACCACAGAGCAGGCAAGCTCGCTAAGCATGGAAACCAACCACACAGCTGGTTCAGAGGCTCTCAGCCTCAACCATTAGCATGCTGATATTATAAATACTATTAATAGAATAAGCCTAGAACCTGGCAGGTTCCGTGTTCAGAATGGCAGGGATGCATGACCAACTCAGATAAATCCAAACTGCAACTCAAACGTTGCATGCTCCCCCCCTTTGAAATGTGACCAGCATAAATAAGCAAAAGCAGAGGGGGGAAAACTTGTTATCAGGCTTGAAAGAAAAAATGGCAGCAAGAGGGGTCGGTTGGAGGGGGAAAAAAGGAGGTATGCGGAGATCTTCTTAGGGGGGAAAAAGGTTAAGGCGGAAAAAAATGGATTTATGGAAACCCCAGGGAGCTGCGCGAGGAAGACTAGAGTGGCAGAGCAAAACAGAGGGTCGAATAAAAATTACTGAGGCCTGGATACCCACACTACTAAAAGATCAACCAGACAAAAAGGCAAGAGAAGCTAGCTTATTGCAAGAATTTCAGGCAGGCTTACTTCTGTTTAGTGGCCTGGCTTATTGTGGCTTCCTGGCCATGGCCTGGTTGTTTGTGGCTTACCAATCAGGCTTATTGCCTCTTATTGGACTGGCTTATTGTGGCTTACTGGCCTGGTTGATTGCAGCTTACTGATCAGGCTTACTGCAGGATTCTTGAGCTTATTGTCTCTTATTGGACTGGCTTATTGTGGCTTACTAGCCTGGTTATTTGCAGACTACTGATCAGGCTTATTAGCCTGGGTTATTATGGCTTCCTGGCCTTGTTGTTTGTTGCTTCCTGATCAGGCTTACTGCAGGCTTCTTGGGCTTATTGCCGCTTATTGGCATAAATTAATGTGGCTTACTGGCCTGGTTATTTGCGGCTCGCTGGTCAGGCTTATTGGCCTGGCTTATTGTGGCTTATTGGCCTGGTTTGTTGCTTCCTGATCAGACTTACTGCAGGCTTCTTGGACTTATTGCCGCTTATTGGACTGGTTTATTATGGCTTCTTGGCCTGGTAATTTGTGGCTTACTGGTATGGCTTACTGCAGGCTTCTTGGGCTTATTGCCGCTTATTGGCCTGGATTATGGTGGCTTACTGGCTTGGTATCTGCGGCTAACTGGTCTGGCTTATTGGCCTGGCTTATTATGGCTTCTTGGCCTGGTTGTTTGTTGCTTCCTGATCAGGCTTACAATGGTTACAATGGTTACAATGGGGGGTGACCTTCAGCCAGGTAGTTTGGCTGATCGGCTGCTGACTGGTTTTGGCCAGCCACAAATAAATCCATAAGCTCAGAAAGAAAAAGAAAAAGTCTATTGTTCTGCTGAGAAAGGAAATCATGAACAAGTTGGTTGTTGACCTGTTGCAGCAAAAAGGGTTGGGCTGCTGAA
>Ga0307968_1001143_pt1 | contig 21225 bp, 25 predicted proteins | sample OrgLakmetagen650_FD_201834 | JGI IMG/M metagenome (GOLD analysis project Ga0307968, IMG submission 201834) | Saline water microbial communities from Organic Lake, Antarctica - #650 | ecosystem: Environmental > Aquatic > Non-marine Saline and Alkaline > Saline | place: Antarctica: Organic Lake...
GTTCAAGCTTGCCCCTCAGCGTAATGACCAGCTGCAGGCTGCTGGATGCGTCCGTCTCATGTATGATATGCCATCACGTGGATCTCAAGGTGTCTATGATGTGATTCACCTGTCTTCAATTGTTTGCCGCCACCATGTTGTGCCTGACTTCAAAGCAAAGAGCGGCTTCTATATCAGTGCTTTCTCGCCGTCCAGGCCAGTATAATGCTTTTGTCTGCCAGGCAACTTGTTGAAATGCAAACCTTGCTTATTTTGGAAATATTTTGCGTCTTGTGATCCTTTTCAGAATTGTACAGTACCTTGATGACTGGATTGAATGCATAGCGATTCTTGACTAGCAGCATGCTTAATGATAACAGTTAGTTGACGTGTTGCTTGATCACTGAAAAGGCACTCAGGTCAGGCTGACGGTCAGAAACTCAGTATGAGCGGCTACAATAAGCAAGGTGACCTTGCCTACGCACTAGTAACATTTCTTTTACTTCAGTTTGTTGGCTGTTTTATTGGATTGCTTCAAAGTTAGTTCCAAAGAAAGACCGAGGCCCAATTTTTTAATAACAACTTAACTTAAGTTTTAAACAATGGCACTCAGGCTGGCAAGATTCCAAATCTCAAGCAAGCCTTGCTCCTAAGCCTCAGGTCGCAAGCAACACGTTGAACTTGAAAGCGAATGGAGGCTAAACATTTTAACATGACCCTTTATGGCGTCACTATGTTCGAAATAGCTTATTACACACCAGTTAAAAATAGTAAGCTCAGCAGAAGCTTCTATAGTGAAAACCTGCGGTTGAAGTGCGGTTGAAACGGTTGATTTCAACCGCGAGCGGTTGAAATGCGGTTGAAAAATTTTCAGCCGTGTTTCAACCGCTTCAACCGCATTTCAACCGAGCCAGGAAATTTCTGACGTGAGCGCAATACCTTTACACGAACAACGAACAGCAGTGCATTCCCTGTGAGAACAACCATCAGTACATCTTGGCTGCAAGGTGCTGTTGGTTCCAAGGCTGATATAAAGTCAAAATTTGCGGATTTGTGTCAACAAGTCAGTGCCACCAGGTGTTTAATGGTTTCCTCTAGCAACAAACTGCTGAGTACTCTGCAGCATGCGGTCGGTTGGTCCTTGCAGATGCTTGATTGTTTACTGGTTTTTATCAGTGCTACAATGTCACAAACAGCGTTGTGCCTTTTTTCCCTTTGCAAGGTTTTTTTTGTAGGTGCTACAAGTCTGGTGCTACAACAACAGTTACCACAATTTTTTACATGTTATACATACGCAGCCTAGCAGTCGCACGTTTTGACTGATGGCTTACTCTGTAAACTTTATAAACTTTAAATTGAGCATGGTCAGCTTGAAACAGATTAGGAGTTCCTTGCGTTGCAGTCGTACAATACACACACGGTTGATGAAATGCGCTCTACCTCGCTGCATACACCATTAGCAAGACACATGTCCCTTTACTTTGGGTCACACAGCTCAAGCTAAGTAATACTCACAACCCACTTGCGGCAATTCAATTATAGTGAGCCCTCCCGTCAGCCATCAAGGTGCAATATCAACTTCCTGTAATTTGTAATAGGCTTCTGATGTAAGTGGCTCAGTGGCTCAATCTAGGGCTCTGTGCCTCAGTGAGCAAGGGCTGACAACTTAATTGGCAAGTGGGACACTATTAGAAGGATTATTTTCCTAATCTGCACGCTCCTACTCCCTTATCACAGAGGGCATTTATGTGAAAGCCGTAAGGATCAGATCCAAGATCTCGGCACCAACCTAAAAGGAGCTTCTACCATTCTCCACACCAGCGAATTTGGGTGTGCATGGCACCTCTACAATGCCCCCACGCACTTCCCCTTTCAGCCAGGGTACCCTGATGTTCGAACATGGAGGTGGGGTCAAGAGGGAAAAAGAAAAACTATGCAGACAGATAACAGATCACTCGTTCCCCACATTGATTAAGGGAAACGAGTCACTTTGGAGATCCACATCCTAGGCGTTTTAGGGTCGCAACCCTTTCCTGTTTACTTGACGTGCAGCAAGGAGCGCCAGATATATTTAGGATCAAGAGATTTTCTGTCAGCTGCTTTACTTCAAGCCTACCTCAAAAGTACTTCCTTGAGCAGAAAACGCAAGCAGTGGATAGATCTGACAGTCAGTTAGACATTACCTTTGCAAATCAGAAAACAACTGAACCATAAGATGTCTTGTACCGCTTGTCCTCAACATTGCAGATTTGCAATCTGCTTCTGTTGGCAGACCTCCCGCATCAGTAAAAACCAAAGCAATACCAGTTCAAATTCAACCCCAGCTCCTCAAACTAATTCTACGTGTCTGCCCAGTTTTTTTCTTCTAGGCACGTGTATTTGCATTTATCAAAAGTGCCTTCCATTGCAAAAGTCAACTTGCCCCAGGACTGCACTGGGTGAACTACTCCACACGCTCATCAAGACAGGATTTGGCACTCCTTCCAGAGGGTTGTGCACGTAACGTCTGCAGCAGCAGCAAGTTTGGAATGCAGCTTAAATTGATGTTGTGTACAATGTACAAGGATGAGGTGCACAACGTACAAAGAGAAAGAAAGCCAGAGCAGGACAAGCCAGCCATTTTAGGGTTGCACTAACGTATCTAACAATAACTGCAGAAGCAGCAAGTGTTTCGCTCAGCCTTATTTGTTCATGTTTCATGTTTAATTGCAGCACATAAGGCGACAGCTGTCACATTCCCACCTTTTCTTTTGCTCTCTTGAAGGTAAAGTTGACGGCAAAGCAACAGGCAGATGGGTGTCAAACGGCACATGGGAGTGTCCAAACACGTGCGTGGTGGAGTTCAGGAGGTTCAACTGATCCTCGAGTTGCAGGCAGCCAACAGCTTTTCCTAGCTCCGGCCTGAGATTGGTACAGCACCAAATACAGCACTAAATTCTTCACGTACTGACACTATGATATAAATAGAATTGGTGCCACTACATCAGGAGCTGAGTCTGCATAAGCATTATCACCAGCGCGCGTTTCAGCACACTGCTTTGTTGGTGTGCAAGTATCTTGTTGACAAATTCTGCCCTGAGACAGATGTAGCTCTTCACACCAAAAGGTAATCAGCCAAGCAAATAGTGCTTGTGTACGTACTTACACGTGTGAATTGTAAGGAAGCTCTTTTCGTGGAAGGAAATGACTGAACGTGATGACCTTTGGCTCGCCTTGGCTTTCACTCAGCTGCAGCCCTTCTAAGGACCTGCACAGATCACTGTTGCCATTCTTCAAGCTTGCTAGCTGCTTCAGAGTCCAGACAACTGATGGGCGGTTGAAGGCCTGTGTACACACATACATTATTTTTTGTATAACTGCACAAAGCGAGTCCCTGTCATTCTTTCGTTATTATGCACAAAGCACCGATTCTATGTCATAACTTCATCCTTTATTGTCGAAACAATGAACTCGAGATGGAAAATCACACTTTTCCCCATTAAAATATGCAATCGGCACGTGGACGCACCAAGAGCAGCTGCCAGACACTCTCCTGCTCGTCCACGGGAAAGTTGCAAAAGGAATCAAACCTATGCAGGTAGGTGGGCACCAATAAAGGATTGTATACACAGTTTTAAATGTTATGAAATCTCGACGTCGAACATGGTAGGTACTATCTGCATATTAATGAGGGGCATCTTCATTCCACGGGTTATCAATTAACTTGCCTCAGCCTTCCTGGCACTGGGGACTTGTCAAAAGAGTAGTGATACCAGGACAACAGAGGGACCACAAAGGCTCGCTCGCCTACCTGCAATGCAGTATTTATTAAAAAGCAACCTGATCAATAAAGATGTCAACGGCGCACACAGAGGAAAGTTAATGAACAGAAAGGAGAGTGAAGGGGAGATAGAGGGAGGGGGACAGAGCATTATAATATTCCAAACTGATGCCAAACTTACTTGTCCCGCTCCGACGTCCACACCAATTTTGTCACACGCATCTGTCAATGCTAATAGTTTCGCAATCTGCACCAAAGCAATTTTTGGTGATCGTAAGTAGAAGTGCAAATAAAATAAGAACAATGACAACAAAAGAACTCATATCTCACGCTGTCTGGGTGCTGTGGTTTGTCGTTGGGTCGCTGCCAGAGGCAATGGTTACCCACAACATAGAAAACTCTGTATTTGAACAGGAAAGCAACAAATTAGCACCCCATTCAGATCTGTTTTGCAATTGCGATGCGAGTACTCAGTAACTTACACGACTTCTTACCTCAGGAACTTTGATTTCAGCATCTTAAGGCAATTGACAGTGTCTTGAAAAGTGTCGGCAACATCGCCTGTAGTTTGGTTTGCTTGTGTAAGTAGTGTGCTTGTCAAGACGGCACAGTGAGGAGAAAAACAAGGCTGTTTTGATAACATGAGACTGTGTTATAGCAATACATGTAGTAAGCAAGTTACTTATTAAAGGTGTAGCCATTTTAGCAACATTAGTTCCTGAGCCGCACCTCCAACAATCAAGCAGTCGTTCTGGAATGCGTGGTCATGCATTTCTTCTATGTAATCCATGTTGCACCCTTCCAGAAACGACAAGAATGATAAATGTTGTGCTTGAACAGAAAGATGAAAAATGTGAGTAGAAGCGAAATGGGACGGATCAATGAACTGAAAGAGGAAGTCAGATGAAAGAAAGAGAAATAAGCTTCTAGTCACATCTGTAATGTGGACGCTTTATCCTTGTTTGTATCATGTTGGCAGGCATCATATTTTTTATTTGTCATCTAGTTTAAATTAAACACAAGCACAACATGTTTGTATAGCGCAAACATCAAGCTGCTGTGGCCATTTGCAAGGATGCAGATGTTACAAGCCACCTTGATCCACGTGCAGGTCGCTGATGCACAAAACACGCATGGGTGTGCCAGAAGTGAACAGCTCCATACATATCTTGTCCCTCTCTTTGGCGTCCTCTGCCCGCTGTGCCGCTGTTTTCCCTTGTGCTGCAAGCGATTGGCGAAGCTGTTTGCATTGCTGAATTTGGAGAAGTGGGCTTAAGTTTTGCATCAAATATGTAAATGTCCCTGCTGTTTGGTTCACATGAAACATATGCAGCAAAGCACATTGCTTTATATCTATAGATGCTGCTTCGTGCCAATGATCACACACCTGTGTCTCTCTTCTTAGAACGCACGTACAGACAACCAGTCACACTACCTGCACAGATCAGCTCACAGGCTTTCAAAGCCTCTGCCCCCAGTGCCCTTGCTTGCTGAAGATGGTTTTGGCTATTCCCCGCGCCTGCCAATGCAAGGTTGCGACCTTTTACAGCCTGAGAGTAAGTGCGCACAAGGATACAATCGTCAATTTCTGGGCATCCAACACCATCACATAATATGGTGTTTACACTACCTGCGTTCTTTTATTTGGCACTAAATTGCATGGTTTTAACCTATCTTGCGCGCACTGCATATGCACGCGTCTCACACCAACTGACATGCTATCTTTGTGCGATAGCCAAACACTAATTTCCTGCGCCCGAGGCGTCAGTTGACTCACGCAGCTGTACCCTGCATCTAGCTCTCCCATAGAACGGAGAGACTTGGCAAAAATGAGCCAAGCTGCAGGGTTGGACCTGCAAGCGTAACGATTGGTGTACGCCTCCTGAAATCTTGTTTTGACAGGTCACTTGAAACATCCACACCCGGAAATCGAACCTGTCAGTGTCTATTGCCCGTTTTGCAGCGAGCAGTGCCAAATGGGCGTCGCCTCTTTCATACAGGGAGGTGGCTTCGTGCAATTGTGGGGGACCCATTTTTCAGGCCTTCGTGTTGTTCTGTTTGAGGCGCAGGAAGAATATGGTAAGAGTCGCTATATTTTAGTTCGACATTTTTGCGATCGAAGGCCACATGTCATGTTTTTCGAGGCAAGTCATGAGAGCAGTGCAAGAAATCCCAACGCCACTCATCTCCTTGCCTTTCCGTTTTTCATGCTGTGCAATTCATCGCATTAAAAGTTACTATAAAATACCAATTTCCCCTCAGACTTTCTCTGCCATTTCGAAGAACACAATCCCTTCATCTGCTTTTTGGTGCTTTCGTGGTGTTGCAGAGGTGGGCAACCAGCAACCAGGACAGCATCTGGAGTGCACAGCCGACGCTGCATATTTCAGCTGCACAACCCTCCCCTGCCAGGCCTCATCTCAATATGTCTGTTTCATGCTTCCTCTAGCTTCTGTTTCTTTTGTTTAGCCCGGTGTAGTTTTAGGCTTTTTCCAAGCTCCCGCTTAGATGCCCTTTGTTTGAGGTATATAAAGCGATGCAACCTTACCTTACCTTACCTTACCTTGAACCGCTTTAGGATCTGACTCCTGGCACTTATATCATTGCTCTCCAACCTCAATACCTTTTACGGTTGCACTCGATCTGTATGGCCTCACAGCATTCAAAAGCCGTTCGTCCTCTGTAAACTCTGCAAAGCTGTTTGTTTGTGAGCACAACAATTGACCAGCCAAGCTTCTCCCTGCCAAAAATGTCCGCAGTTTCCTCTCTTCTCTATTACCCCTAGCCATTCGTACGTCCGAAGATGAGCAAGCAACACTAGATACAACACGAGATGAATGCGCGGCAGGCCTTCCCGAGATTTAAACATGGCGGTCAGTGAGGTCCCTGCAAGTAAACACGGTGAAAAAGGGGGAAGCGCATAAGGATACAGAATGGCCTGGGTTACTTCAGGTGTTTTCTTGCAGGCATTTCCTAACCAGGCTGGTCGCCGTGAAACCACTACGAGAGCCTATCGTTTTTTCCTTTAAGTTATAGAGCAAGCAGGAGATCAAGGACCAAGCAAGGAGACAAGCTTGTGGCTATTCTTTTTCAGTACCGTTTATAAAACATGTCACCGCCCCTAATTAAAGTTTTTTGGAGGTGGCGGTGTGGTGTTACTCCGAAATCAGTGGTTTAGTAATATTTGTTTTTAGGGGTGGCGGTTCAGGTACGGTCTTGTAAAATATTTATTTTACAGCAGCGATGAGCGACCAGGGAGCCCCCCTGCTCCATCAGCCCAAGCAAAATCGGCTTGGCAAAGGAGCAGCATCATGCAGCCGACCTCGTCCGCCGTGCAAGCAGCACGCAAGAGCTTTCCGGGCCGAGCGAGAGACGGAAGAGTGATGAACAAGAGGCCTTGGTTGCAGGATTGTATCGTTGGCATTACATTATGTGGTTGCAACAGATGAGGTGGGATGCATGCATGCTCTTATGCAGCAGCAATGCAGCAGCAGTAATGACATGCACAGGAGCGCAAACACTCGCACACTCTAGCACCCTTGCACACACACACTCTCTCACACACACTCACACACACACACACGCACACACACACACACAAGCACACACACACACGCACACACTACATATAGCACCCAAGCAGCACGCAAAGCTAGCACACACACACACGCAGCAGCAGCAGCATCGACAGCAACAACAGCAAGAGGGGTGGCCTCACGCAAGCCCAGGGCTGCCAAAGCCCCTTTTAGAGGGGTTGGTCGCTAAATTTTACCTTCAAATATTTCTAGGGGTGGTGGTTGCTGTTTTTTTGCTAAATGTTTATTTGGGGGGGGGGGGGAGTATATGCACGTACGTTAGTTGCTTAAAGAATCAACCTAGGAGGGCTTAACATGGGTTACAGGATCAACACCGGCTCTCATCAGGCCCAGGAAGGTGCGATGGCTGCTGCTACAAATTTGCCCTGTTGCACATATGCCCTGTTGCGATGGCCGGTCGTCCCCACGCCAAAAGTCACCCCAGACTGCCAATCAGCTATTCACCCAATTCAAAGCCCCTTGTACCTCATCTGAATGCAAGATACTTGCTGTTATATCTAAACCAGTGACATTTGCTTGAAATTCGGCATTCTTGGGGGCTGCGTGGGGCATAATTTGCACCCACTTTGGCAGGGAAAAGGTGCATTTCTGAACTTGCCCCATTTGACCTCTGCTTCAGGATACAAGCATTATAAATGTCATATAACAATGCTGCAATGTCGAATTTGGGGCAAGGGTGCTGGGATTGCCGGCGAGTGGAGGCACTCACACAAGGGGCACAGGGGAAAAAGACAAATCTGTTGCTCCATAACTGCTGCAAATTTCAGCCCAGTTTTTGCTCTCAGAGTTGCGGGGTTAAATACAGGTTACTATAAAATGTAAAGGGGCCAATCGGTGGCCTGGTTGAAATTTGATGCAAATTTGTGTAGCATAGCATGCAAGCAATTTTGGCTGGAGCTTTTTCGGCTCCATTTCACACTTTCACTTTTACACCAGAATTGCGTGGTAAGCTATTTAATGTATCAAAATTTAGAGGGCAGGAATTGGTGCAGTGCGTGAGCAATGATGTCTGTTTTTGTTTGTTGCAAGATTTTCGTTGGCCACAAGCAATAAAAAAATTAGCTATTCAACGCAACTTTCAGGTCCCAAAATGTTGAAGTGGATGGGGATATATGGCTAATTTAGGCTTGTTGGCACTATTTGGCTGGGGAGGGGGGGGGTGCATGGGGACGACCGGCTGCTGTTACAAATATGCCTACGCCTCTTTGGATATCTGACAAGCTCAGGAGGTTGCATCAAAACTACAACTCTGGCGTCGAATGTTTTGAAGATGGCTCACGGGCTTTGAAGCGCAGGGGAAGTAGCCACTCCTTTAAAAACGATGCACTGAAAGAGCAAAAGAATCACGTCATATCATTGATCTTGTCACACACTCACCTGTAGCCTGTAGTAGATGACACCTGTCTCACCTGTAGTAGATGCGGTTCACGTGCTTGTCCACCACCATGCTCACCACCTCACGAATCAGCCTGTGAGGTGCGTGCGAGCCCAAATTATGCAGGGCACGGCGCAGGTCATCAGGCTTAATATAGCCACATCCAGTACGGTCAAAGTACCTGCAGGAACGGAACACCATACAAGAATTTCATAGCTCATCGGGGGAAGTATAAGTATATGAAACGTATGAGTATATGACGTCATCGGGGGACGTACAAGTATATGACGTATGAAAGCGTACATACATTGCACCTGATGTAACGCACCCTAATGCATCCCTCGTATACATTTGATCTACGCATCATACCTGATGCGCCCTAAGTAAAGGGGGACACAAAGAAGGGAGTGTGAGGTCGCACAAACATGGCACAGCATCCTGGTCAGGCCACTTATCTACCACAATATCCCCATAGCTGAGACAGACCTGAAAGCAAACAGGAGGGGGGCGTTGACCCTGAGCTTGCGCTTCTCCTTCTCTGCCTTCTCCTTCTCTTTCTCTGCCGCCTCTTTTGCTGCTTTCTTCACCGCTTCAATCTTTTCATCAGCCTCGCTCTTCTCTACCCCCCCCTTCTTCTCCTCTCCCCCCTTCTTCTCCTCTTCCCCCTTCTTCTCTTCTCCCTCCTTCTTCTCCTCTCCCTCCTTTTTCTCCTCTCCTTCTTTTTTCTCCCTTGCCTCCATCTTCTTCTCCTCCTCCTTCTCCCCCTCCTTCTCCCCTCCCTCCTTCTTCTCCTCCTCCTTCTCTTGTTTCTCCCCCTCGGTCTCTTTCTTCTCCTCCCCCTCCTTTTCCTTGAGCTCCTTTGCCGCTTGCTCCTCCTTATCTTTTATGGCCTTGGCTGCCTTACGCTCAGCCTGCACACACCAGCACCAGCAAATTAATTTGCAGTCGATTGATGCAGCACTGCGTATGCAAACAGTTGTAGTCAGGAACGCCAATAAGAGTAATTCAGAATAGCACATTTTAATTGTAGGGTTGCAGAACTATTTATATAACAAAAAATGCGACAAAAAAATTCTTCATATGTGCGTCATGTACTCACGTGCGTAGCAATTAGCAATGCTGCTAGGGCACGACGCGTGAGCACAAGGAATCAGTAGAGAGCGGTCACAAGCTATTGAAGCACACACGTATGAAACTGAATACGGCTGCATGTGAACGGGTCAACACCCACCTCTGCTGCTTTCTCGGCCTCACGCGCTGCCTCTTTTTGCTCACGGGCAGCCTTTGCCTCCACACTGCGCCAAGGAAACGAGATACATGATGAGCGCACTCAGACATGACTTTTGCTTTCACTGAGCGCTGTCAGGCTTGACTTTTGCAACCAGAAGCTTTTCACACTGTGAAAACAAGCAAGTTTACTTATATGAGCTGCATATTTCAGAAGCCCAGGGTTTGGCTCATTTCAGTATAAATTAGAAGAAAGCTATCCTTGTTTTGACAAAACAAACTGTGCAATGATTGGTTGATCAATTCCCAGAGGGGGACCACGGAGGCCCAAAATGAGCAAGTTTTAATATGCTCTTTGGCTTATGTGCGCCCCAATTGCTAAGCTCCAATTTCTACGTAACATGAATGCTGTCTTAGGGTGTAAAATTTGGAGCTTAGCAATTGGGGCGCATATACTCAGTTTGCTGTGGCGTGCACCCCATTATTTACAGGTCACAGCCGATCAGATCATTCACTCCACTTTTAAAGGGTGTTGTGAAGTTAAAATACACAAACTAGATTATCGCAAAAGAAATTGAGTGAAAAGACTGACCAGGTGGTCAGAAATGGAATTCCAGCCTGTTGCCCTGTGCAAAAAAGGGCCCAAAGTGGCGAAAGTTTGAGCCCCCCGAAGCAAAGATTTATTCAGCACGATGGTTCGATATATAAATAAGGTTTCATCTATTATGTTTAAATAAGGAAAAAGCTCTCAAATTGGCTTTTTGGGACCAAGTGCTCGAAATCCCTGCCAAAAAATAGGCCATGGTGCCACAAAGGCCCAACGGCTAGCCCCCTTGACCCCAAACTTCTATATACATCTATTTATAGGTATAGGACAATGTTAATGAAAAGAATACTGGGAAGGCCGCTCCGTGGTCCCCCTCTGATCAATTTCTCCCAATCAGTGGGCAAGTGTTCTTTCAAAAGCTAATAAAAAACTGATCTGGGGGTGCCTCATTAGTCTCAGGCACTAAACCCTAATCCCACTCGGCGCGTCTCAAAGATTATTGCTTGTCATGGATTGAAGTATTCACATGGCCTATCGTGCTGGTGCACATCCCGACCTATCCACACGACCAAACATGCTGGTGCATATATCCACAAGACTTTATACATTGTGGAGAAATGGGGCTGGGCATACCAACGTGCAGGAGCAACTTGGTGTGTGTGCGTGTGTGTATGTGTGTGTGTGTGTTGTGAGTGTGTGTGAGTGTGTGTGTGTGAGTGTGTGTGTATGTGTGCGTGTGTGAGTGTGTGTAGGTGAAGGTGTCCTCTGTTACATGTACCTTTTTGCCAGCAGGAAGTTGAAGATGGTGCTGGCGTAGTTGCGCATGAGCATCTCGTGAAAAGCCTCCCCGAACAGGATGACCTCAAAGGTCGCCTCGTCCTCATCATCCTCGTCGTAGTCAAGCAGATGGTGCAGCGAGGTGTTGGCCGTCATGATCTGAGGCAGCACCGCACGAGCACGCAAGTCAGAAACAGCCTGAATCAGATGGTGAGGGGGTCCTTTCCGAACGGCAGGCTCCCCTCAAAGGGGCAACACCTTGAGCATGAATGTACAGAATGGGCAAAGCAGCATAACACCTTACACGCCAGCCTTGCTTGCTCACAGCCTGGGAGCACGGGTAAGGGCCAAAACGCGCATCTCCCCTGAGTGCCTACACTCACACCCAGGAAGCACCCTGACCAACACACCACCACTGAATTCTCAGGCCTCACGCACGCAAGCTCCCATCATTGCCACCTGCCAGTACAAAAGCCAGGAGGTTGCCAGACAGCCATGCAAACTCACCTTATAGGCTGCAAGGACGCATAGCAGCATGAGCACCACCAGCCATGCTCTTCTGGGCAACGCACACGCACACACACAAACACACATGCAGCCACGCTCAACGCCTCTTCTGCAGCCCGCTTCAGCTCGTTTGTAGCTTGCTCACCTTGCCTCTCCTCGTAGACGTGGCTCTGAGCATGATTCGAGGGCCAGTGATTGCAGGATCGTTTGCTAGCTCCCTCGCTGCACGTACGACAGAGCAGGGTAATGCATACGACGAGCGCGGTTGAGGAGCGTGACGCGAGCGGTAGGTGCGGGTTGTTCAGGTACTGGTTGTTCTGCAGCTCCACTTGCCGCAAGAAGTGCCTATCACAGGAGCTATTGATGAGAGAACACAATATCGGCATGGCCACCGGGTTGGAAGCCAAACCCAGCAAGAGCAGCAGCCGTCCGTTTTTGAAGAGATGAGTCGTATGGTCGCCCGTGCCAAAGAGCACTGTTCACCCACAGTGCAAAGCGCATCACACACACACACAACGTACCTAGTGAAAGCTACAGACAGCAAAACAAGCAATGCGCACATATAATCACCTGTGCACACAACCTGCTTGGGAGGGTTTTGTGCGATGTCGGATTGAGGGAACGCAGCATATACCTGTGAATTGTTATTTGGTGGAAAACGAAGCACTACACACAAACACACACACACACACACGCAACCTGACTACGACGCACATAACCTGCCTGGGAGGGTGTTGCACGATGTCGGAGTGAGGGAACTCTGCATATACTGTGAATTGTTATTTTCCTTGCAAAGCGCTACACACAGCTAAGCACATGGCAGAACAAATGAGAGCAGCATCCAGCTAGCAGGGATGCGTCAGGTGGTGAAGCCAGCTCCTTGAAGGGAAGATGCTGTACTGACGACACTTCTACGTCCATGTACATGCCGTACACACACCCTTTCTACGGCAGTCAGATGATAAGTCAAACACCTGCAATCAGGTGCACCCGGCACGCACAGCATTTACATGCAGCACCTACCTCGCTCTTTTGCCTGAATCGCTTTGAGCTCCTTCTCTGTCAGAGCAGGAGCAGGCGCGCCAGGAGGGGGGGGAGGGGGAGGGGGAGGGGGGGAGTCCTCTTTCTCCTCTTTCTTTCCCTCTTTCTTCTCCTCCTGCTTCCCCTTCTTCTTGACCTCCTTTGTTTCCTCTTCTTTCTTGCCGTCCATCTTCTCCTCCTTTTTGGGCTCCTCCTTCTTCTCCTCTTTTTTGACCTCCTCCTTCTTCTCCTCTTCTGCCTTGCCTCCCTCACCTGCTTGAGTTGTTAAGGGTACATATGCATATGTCGCGCTAGAGACTGGTTTGTGAGTTGACTGTGTATGTATGTTGGGCTGGTGCATGGCATGATGCAGTAATGAGCAAATCGCTGAGAGAAAAGGCATGACATGCAATGCTGGCAGGAAGGAGCTAGCTAGCCGGCAGGGACTTGCGCAAGAAAGCAGGCTAAGACTCACGTCAAGCTAGCTGTTCTAATATCCCGCAAAGTAAGTGCAGGAATATTTCAAAGGCAGCTGCCTTGCTCAGCCTTCCTTCTGTGCCCTAAAGCCTTCCTTGCCTATTTTGCTCACCCGCTGCTTCGGCCATGGCCACATCGCCTTGCGCGCCCCCCTCTCCTTCTTTCTTGCCCTCTGGCTCCTGCAAAATGCATACAGCACAGACATTCAATCCCACGATATGTGTTCTTGCCTTTACGCTCCCGCAATATGCATATGGCACAAACCTGCAGACTCACAAGTTATTCTCGCTCAGGCTCCTGCAAAAGACACCTGGCACGGACATTCAGACTTGGAATATTTTCGGGACAAAGAGCATAGAATCTCAAGCAAAGGGCACATGAATGATGTATAGGGTATAGGCCAGGACCATATGTATGAGAGCTTCCCTACCAAGCATACTGTATAGTATACACCGTACATGCGTGTGTATGCATGGTTCTGTCCGACCCTAGCCATGAGGCAAGAAATGCGTGGCGTGACGTTGTACGCCCACCGCTGCTGATAGCGAGTGTCGCGTGCAACAGCTCCATGCTTTGCGTGTGTAAACAAGGATTTCCGTGCACCTCCTTCGCATCCACGTTACTTGTGCTGCAGAGGCAGGTCACCCATCTGCACATCAGCCACTCAGCAACAACAGTGACCACTGCTACCGCAAGCAACATAATCCTCCTTCAATCCCACGTGCTTGGGCCGTGGGGGCCATCCACCACATGGACACACAAAACACACCACGCATGGACACACAAGAACACACCACAGTGGCCTATGCCACCTCTACATCCTCTGCAAGCGCACCTCCTTCACTTCCACGTGCTTGGGCTGAGGGGGCAGGTCGTCCACCATCACACAAAACACGGTGACCACGTCGTGGGCGTCAGGCTTGTCCGAGACCTTTGATGGACGCTGGTAGTGGATGTCACAGAAGCGCACCCACTGCTTGCAGGGGCCCAGGTCCAGGCTGGCCTGCTTCTGCACCAGGCGCACGGCCGCACGCTTCAGGGTCTCCTCATCCCTGTGGGTGGTATGTGTGTGTACATGTGTGTGGGCGAGTGTGTGCGTGTTCAAGGTCCAGGTTGGCCTGCTTCTGCACCAGGCGCACGGCCGCACGCTTCAGGGTCTCCTCATCCCTGTGGGTGGTATGTGTGTGTACATGTGTGTGGGCAAGTGCGTGCGTGTTCAAGGTCCAGGTTGGCCTGCTTCTGCACCAGGCGCACGGCCGCACGCTTCAGGGTCTCCTCATTCCTGCAGGATGTGTGTGCGTGCGTGTGAGTGTGGCCGTGTGAGTGTGACTGTGTGTGTTTACGTCATCAGTGCCAAAACACAGTTGCCAGCAACAGGACAGCCCTTAACTACAAACACACCCCACAATGCCCGCAACTTGCTTCACGCTTTAAAATGACAAGCCTGAAGAGTTGGCTAGAAGCGCAGAAGTGGCAGCTTCTAATGGAAGTGCCCACCATTTAAATAGGCCTCCAAGACTCTGCCCCTGCTCATAGAAAGGAGTCTTCAGGTTCCACCCTAGAACAAAAGGGCAGCACGAACAAGAGCACCACAGCAAAGGCAAAATTGCAATACCCAGGAACAACTGATCACGCCACGCTTAACAACAGGGCAGACAACGACGCACAGCACCAAGTACCTCTCAGGGTCGCCTCCATCTAAGGCAGAGTCCCAGGAGCCCCCCAGCAGGCCCATGACCGCCCTCTTGTCGCGCTCCCTGGTCTGGCGGGTGGTCACAAAATGGAGGGCCTACAATTCAAGCAGCGGCAAGTTAACGTGCTGAGCCAAGATAGGAGTATCTGTTCCGCTTCTTGTGGGTTTAGAAGCAGCGTCAGGTCTGGCACAAATGGGACTCAGCGGTGCGGTGCTTCACACGCACTTGCACACAAAGACACACAAAGTTGCTCACGTGCATGTTGCAAACCCACATACACATACACACACACGCACACACACACACACACACACACACACACACGCGCAAACATGCAGATGCAAGCGTACCCAGGAGCAAACACACAAATACACATGAGGTAAACCGCACAAGCATATATACACAGGCTGCCCTTGGGTTGCATGATCTCTCTCAGCACCCTCTATCGTGATGGGGCCTGCACAGCACGTCAAATGCAAGCATCAACAGGCATAAACACACTATAACACAGGCGTTCACACACAAACACACATGTGAGAACACAAGCGTCACCCACCTGCATGATGTGGCTGCCCCCATCGTGGTGTGGCCCGCGCAGCACCGCATCGCGCTCCAACACCGTGAGACCCTGGCACAGCACAAGGGAGCGCATAACGCAACAGAGGGTCAGCAAAGACAGCTTTAATGAATCATGAAACCAAGGCGCCTTGGGCTCTGGCCTTATCGGGAAGCCAGAGGGATTTCAAAAAGCAAGGAGCATTTATTGATAAGGTCGTGAGTAGGGTGCAATGAATGCTATGCCACGCCTAATTACGGGGTTACCCTTTAAGGAAATCCCTTGCCTTGCACTGACTACCTAGTCGCAACACGGTTGTGCATGCAGCGTCACAAAGTGCCTGATCACAGGATCACTTGCAGATGTTTTTAGTGGAGAGCATGCTTTGCCCTGAATGGCTGATACACAAGCATTGTTGCGCAAAACCAACGTGCAACACAAGCACGTGCAACCAGTCTACTACACCTGAATCATACATGGTAGAAAAAGATATACCTGCAGCAGAACCACACGCACGCCATGCTTGGTGGGCACGCCATTCACGTGCAGCACACGCGTGCCCAATCAATTAACAACACACAAACAGAGCTTTGCACGATAGCATAACATACCTGCAGCAGAACCACACGCACGCCATGCTTGGTGGGCACGCCATTCACGTGCAGCACACGCGTGCCCAATCAATTAACAACACACAAACAGAGCTTTGCACGATAGCATAGCATACCTGCATCAGAACCACACGCACGCCATGCTTGGTGGGCACGCCATTCACGTGCAGCATACGCGTGCCCAATCAATCAACAACACACAGAGCATTGCACGATAGCATAGCATACCTGCAGGAGAACCACACGCACGCCATGCTTGGTGGGCACGCCATTCACGTGCAGCACACGCGTGTCCGGTCCAGCCTTGGCGGCCTCGGCCTTTGCCTTCTCTTTCTCCCTCTCCTTCTCCTTCTCCTTTTCCTTCTCCTTTTCTTTTTCCTCGCCAGCGTCGGCGCCCCCTTCCTCCTTGACAGCCACCTCCTTTGCACCTTCTGCAGCTGTGCCTTCTGCACCAGCGTGTGTGTTTGAGACTGTTTGCTTGCTTGTCTGAGTGCATTTGCATGTTAATATGCCTGAAACTCCAACACTTTTTGGGTGTGAGTATGCACGCTTGTGCTTGCATACACGTGATCACACTACATTTGGCTTTTTCTGCTGTGCTGCTGCTTTATGAATACCAGAGCCACATGTGCGTACACACATCTCATCTGGCTTGTACGCGCTCATTCAGCTCATCTGCAGCTGCTGTTGCCCTCTCTGCTGTACACACAGATCATACATTAAGTATACCCTCCCAAACACACACGTACATGTGCACGCACAAATGTACGCATGCACACGCACACGCGTACGCGCACACACACACTCACTTGTACACACGGATGCATGCACAAACACAAATGCAAGCATATACGAAAAATGCATAAAAATAATTTTACCTGTGGTTGCCTTTTCCGTTGGGGTCTCTCCCTCCCCCTCCTCCTTGACAGCTTCATGCAGGAAACGCACAGGGTGGTCGATGGGCAAAGATGTCACACCCAGGCTGTCCATAGGCCTGCAGGACAGCGATGGTGTCAGGTGCGTGTGTATATGTGTGTGTCTGCGGTTTGTGTCTGTCTATGTGTATGTGTGTGTCTGTGTGCCTGTATATGTCTGCGTGGCTGTGTGTGCCTGTGTATGTGTGTGTGTGTGTCGGCGTGGCTGTGTATGTGTGTGCCTGCGTGCCTGTGTGTATGTGTGTGCCTGCATGCCTGTGTATGTGAGTGCCTGTGTGTCTGAATGTGTGCCTGTGTGTAACCATGTACACACATGTAATTGCGCATAAGTACACGGGTATGTGCACAGAACAGCTAGAAAGGCCTCTGAGCGGAATTTTGCGATGTTTGTTTTTAACCGACGTTGGCCATACGTAGCCGCTATTTGCCAATTGCATATAGACCTAGAAAGAATTTCTATTTTCCGCACCTACCATTATGCAGTTACCTACATCTGCCAGCCAGCCAGTTTATTCTTTGAAAGAGGCCCAACACGACCTTCCCAGATATACACTGCAACTCAATAATCAGGTTCCCTTAATTGAACACAGAGTGCACCCCACTTGTCAGGCCCTGGTGCCTCCAGTTTTGTCCAGGGCAGCTCCACGTGCGAGAAGTCCAAGGGCACCGTGATGCTGCCATAGCGGCGAGACAGCTCAGAGTAATCACGGTCCGGGGTGACATAAGGGAACAGGGGCACACGCACAGCGTACTGCGGGGGACAGTGTAATGAGGGGGTGCGTGACAACAAGAAAGAGGGTTCAGAGCAGTTGTGAAGACAGGAGGGATAGGTGCATGTGCACGCATAGTACAGGGAGGACCTTTCTCAATGGGGGTGCGTGGCAATAGGAGCGAGGGAGACAGTTCAGAGCAATTTACAATTGCGAAAGGCAGCAAGTGCACGTGCACCGCATAGTGCATGGGAGAATGTAACAAAGGGGCGCACGGAAAGAAGGAAGCGAGGGAGGGACCTCAGGGTCTCATGATGCGCACCAACAATGAAGGCACAGGATAGGTTCGTGCGCACGCTGGACGTAGCTTGACTTGCTTTAGGGGCAGCAGAGGACGTGTGGGACAAGGAAGAGCATGTAGGGCTGCAGGAGGGGACAGCGCACACAATTACACATACACATACGCACACACACAGACACACACAGACGCACACCACACACGGTACAAAAGAGCACACGACGGTGCCCAACCTCTGGGGCAGCGGGGCGTGCAGGTGAGGGGGCAGCACGTGGGGCCGCAGGAGGGGACAGCGCACGGCGGGGCACTGCGGGGCTGATAGGCCGTGCCCTGCTGCTAGCAGCAGCTGCCTCCTGATGAACCACAGTGTGTGTGTGCGTGTGTGTGCGTGAGTGTGCGTATGTGCGTACGTGTGTGTGTGTGTATGTGTGTGTGTGTGTGTGTGTGTAGAGCATGGACAGGGAAGACGTGTTGGACTGAACAGGGCGTGTGAAGCCAAGCTGGTTGCGCCTTCCTCCTTGCTGTTCAAATTGCATTCACAGAAGCCGTGGACTGCCGCTTGCTTTGTTGTAACCTTCTACGCTATAGCTGATTTAAACGACGTGCAGCAATTACATGCTCTTACTTACAAATAAGCATACTATACATGCACACGCACGCACCTTGTCCATCTTTCTCTTATCACTGGCCCTCATGCGGCCTGCAGGTATTCGTACACGTGCAAGTTTATGTGTCTATGTATGTATGTGTGTTATAAACTAGGCCACCCATTGTACGACTGTCAACTGTGATGTATGTTAGCCAATACATGTGCAAAATAATTTTTTTGGCTGAGAAAAGGGCTGGTCCATGACCTGCTAGGATACCACCTTCTTCAGTCACTCGCATCATGATACGCACAAAAACACGCCTCATAAAACACACAAGCACACACACGCGCGCGCGCGAAGACAGAGACAAACATGCACGCACGCACATACATACACACACACCTGCGTCTTTGTCCATAGGAGCGGCCACTGACCCCATGCTGGGGGCAACAGCGGCAGCGTTAGGAGCGGAGAAGCCGGTGCGACCCCTGCTGTCCCTGCTGTCCCTCCTACTGGCAGAATCACCTGCGGGGTTAAAGGAGGGGCATGTTGTGATGCAATGGTCAAGCGAAAGCAACACAGAGCCTTCTTCCCTACTGCTGGCAGCATCATTCACTCTGTGCTTCGAAAACATATCGTGGGTAAAGAATACCTGTGGTCAGCACAGGCCTTGTTTTATCGTGCTGTGTGTCAGCATGTCATTGAACTTCATGCTTATGATGATGAATAACAGATGAATTGAAATGACTTACTTAAAGGATTGACGTAACCTGTCTGAAAGGTTCAAGCAAAGCTGTTTTTACGTGGCAGACACACACACATACATACACACATACACTCGTTCACACTACGGCTCATGGACACATGCCAACCAAGCATAAACACCTTCACGCAGCACACAACCCCCTGAACCTGCAGCCTGCTGCACCCCTTCCGACAGCCTTAAACCACAGAAACAAGCGCACGCTATAAGCCACAAGTACTCACATGACCCACATGATTGATGGTTGCACAACACTCACCCCTAGAGTGGTTCTGCAGCAGCGGCCACGGTACCACAGACACATGCTCACTTACATGTGCCAAGCCACCACACACACACACACACACACATCCATGTACATACACACATATGCACACTGCCCGCAAACATGCATGCGCACCCACCCCTTGAATCTGCAGCAGCACCCCTGCTGGCAGGGGCAGTGGGGAAAGAGGAGGGCCTGGCAGACGTCTTAGAGGCGGCAGCAGGGGCAACCGCTTTGGCACCGTATCTGTTGCCAGGCACATCTGGCACCGCACTGCCAGCCGCTGAATACCCACCACCTGGGGATGACAGAAAACCAAAATGTGTTTGCGTGATGAAATGCGGTATCTGTTGCCGGGCACATCTGGCACTGCACCGCCAGCCGCTTAGTACCCACCGCCTGGCGAAAGCAGGAAAAAAAAGTGTGTAAGCATGGTCAACTTTCACTGGTAACTCCCGCTCTTGATACTCTGAAGCTGGATCTGTTGCTGACATGTTAGGCCTGACCGGTCGCTGAGAACAAGCACCTCAGGTTGCGAAAAAAGATGCCTTCTCTGTGAATTTTTAGTGGAATGGAGACAGATGTTACTTTGGTAGAAAGCCCCCAACAGGCCTTTTTATAGCGCAACTGAGAAAGGGCGGTGTGAAAACACCTACCAAAGTATTGCCAATGAAAAGCTGCTTGGTACTAAGTAAAAGCTACCTAGCAAACAGCTCCCCGTGAAAAGCACATGCAACTCTCGCACAGATACGTCAACAATCTTACAACTTTTCTTGGTCTGGCGATGCAGAAACCCCTCTTAACATAAAACTCCCTCATTGCAGCACTGCTGCCTGGCACACCTTACACCACATGCAACCCCTGCTTCTTACGCCAGTTGTAAAAGATCGACTGCATAATATATTAGAGGACTACCAACCTCCCCCGCACCTGCACCAGGCGCTCCATAGCGTGGTCGCTTGTTGTCAGGGTAAGCGGGGGCCCCTCCAACTCCTCCAAACGCAGCGTTAGCTGGCGCACCGTACCTTTTGGCACCTACTCCTGTCGAATAGGAGGAGTACATGACACGCACACGATTGGTGAGCAGCTGCTCGCATTTTCTGTCCATAGACAGAGGAAAATGTGTACGTGTACGTGCACAAGCTCATGCACATCATACATGTACATACACATTCACATACAAGCGCACAAAGAACAGGGTGCACAGTACAAATGAAGCACTGCTCTGTTGCCAGAATGAAGAGGAATTAGCTGAGCACAAGTTAGAGCAAAACACAAGGCCTTTTGGGGCCTTGTGTTCTGCATCCACGCGCAAAGGGGTTGCCCTAATGCTAATAAAGTGAGCACAAGGATAGACACTCAAGGCCAGTGAGCTACATAGGTGTACTGTGCGTACCTCCTGCTGCTGCTCCTCCTGCTCCCCCCATGGAGGGCCCCGCAGCACCCCTCCCCATAACACCCCCTCCTCCCCCCATTCCCATCCCTCCCGCACCACCCATACCCCCCCTCCCTCCCCCCATCATCGCACCCCCTCTTCC